>CEAJ01010516.1_pt1 | contig 26753 bp, 18 predicted proteins | sample 554971 | NCBI WGS metagenome assembly CEAJ01 (sample SAMEA3182047, study PRJEB8094) | gut metagenome | biome: human; feature: gut; material: Stool; isolation source: human stools | place: Canada | collected 2011-11-29
GCTACCATTTCTTCGTAGAAGTCTGCACGAAGGCGCTCTGACTTTACTTGCTTCTTTAACTCTGCTATTTCCTGAAGCAATTGCTTATAGTCCTCAGGAATGATTTCCTTACCTTTTTTCTTCATATTTTCTGCCAATTCAGGGTTCTCGGCTTCAAATTTACGAATTTTATTGTGAATGCTGCTAAGAGCAAACCCAAATTTTACAGAAATTTCAGACATTGTAAGGTGCTCTAAAGCATAAAGACGATAAATCTCCTTACATAATTCAACTTCCTTTAATGTCTCTTCTAATGATTTTTTCATTTCACTTACATTTTAAGGAGTCAACCATATGTACAAAAAGACAGACAATCATTTCCTAATAACAAAAAACTTAATATAACTATGGCAAAGTACAAATTAGTAGAAATGGCAGACATGGATAAGACCGGCACACGCAAGGTTTATCCTAAAATGGTGACCTATCGGACACTGTCTACAGAAGAGTTTATAAAGAAGATGAAGTGGTACAACAACGCATTACCAACGAGCGCGATAGAGGCTGCTTTAACGGATATGTGTAACATATTGGCCCGTATGTTGGCTATGGGGTACAATGTCAACCTGGATGGATTGGGAACCTTTTCGTTGTCCCTGGGGTTCGAAGACGAAAAACCTACAGAGATGCAGCATGACGATGACAAGATGGCGTATCGTACAGTGGGAGTAAAGAATATCAATTTCAAGACCTCACCCGAGTTGATAAAGGAAGTAAGACTACTTGTCAACTCCGATCTGGAACGTGATATGAGTGGTGTAAAAGTTATCAAACGCGAGCTGTACTCCAAAGAAGAGCGTGTCAGTCGTGCCTTGGAAGAGATCCATGAAAACGGTTTCATCACCCTCACCGATTATGCAGCCATCAATCATCTAAGCCGGACTGCCGCCTCCATGGAATTGAAAACGTTGACAGATGACCCTTCTTCTCCTATCACAGCAAAAGGAAGAGGCTCTCACAAGGTTTGGGTGAAGAAGCAAGAGGAATAATCGGAAATTTTCGAATAACATGACTCAAGTTTCGCTTGTGGTTCAAGTACGGCCTGAAAGGGAAGAAGTTCTTAGCCCAGGGAGGGCACTGAAAAAGTAAAATCCATTAATACATACAATTAATACATACAATTATGAAAGCTACAAGAATCATCACAACAGTGTTTATTGCGCTTGCCTCACTTGCAGCCCATGCACAGGAAGGAGCATGGAACGGCGAACTAAACATAATGGGAACTAAATTGCCTTTAGTATTCAACTTCTCTAACGAAGGTTGCACCATGGATTCGCCTTTGCAAGGTGCTAAAGGAACACCAGCTGAGAAGACCATTAAGAACGATGGTACAATAAAAGTTTCGATTGCCATGATTGGAGCCACATTTGAGGGAAAGATGGAGAATGACGAAATTATAGGTACATACACCCAAAATGGTTTCCACATCCCTCTTACACTAAAGCCCGGCAAACTTGTAGTTAAACGTCCGCAAACTCCGGTTGCTCCATTTCCATATAAGGAAGAGAACATAAGCTTCACAAATGCAGGATATACTTTCAACGGTACTCTCACCCTACCACAAAACTATTCTAAGCAGACTCCCGTAGTGCTGATGGTTACTGGTAGCGGACAGCAGAACCGCGACGAAGAATGGTTTTACCATAAACCCCTTGCCGTAATTGCAGATGCATTGGCCCGTCAAGGCATTGCTTCCTTACGTTATGACGACCGTGGTTGGAATGATAAGAATATTGATTTCGGTCAATTCACAACAGCCGACTTCCTCCAAGATGCCGCATCTGCCTTACCATTATTGCGCAAGCGCTTCAATAAGGTTGGAATATTAGGACATAGCGAGGGAGGCACAATAGCCATGATGCTTGCCGCTGAAGGCAAAGCAGACTTCATCGTGTCGCTCGCTGGCATGGCTATATCTGGTAAAGAAACTCTCGTGATGCAGAACCGCCAGGCAATGTCATCCTTAGGCCTGCCTAAGGAGATGGTGGATTCCTACTGCACTAACATATCAAATATTCTCGACGAGATTGCCAATGGCAAGAAGACAAGTGAGATAACCATCGAAGGAGTGCCAGACAACTTAAAGCCTATCCTAAAGAGATCATTAGAGCAAGCCAACTCGCCATACATACGCCATTTCATAACTGTAGATGCTGGCAAGCAGTTGTCCAAGATTAAATGCCCAGTGTTGGCACTCAACGGCACAAAAGACGCTCAAGTGGACTGCGCCGCCAATACAACTATACTTGAAACTGGACTCTCCAACTGCAAGCACACCATAAAGAAGATTGATGGTGTAAACCATCTGTTCCAGCATTGCTCAACTGGCAGCGTTGTGGAATATCAGCAAATAGAAGAAACCATTGCACCTGAAGTGCTGGAGACAATAACCAAGTGGATTAACGATCAGCAAAGAACAATAAAATAAAGCTCAAGAATAAAGATTAATAAATTGAGAGTCGCCTATCACAATAATACCCAATTACCAAGGAGGTTTGGGGATAATTATTTTATATAAAGACTTTGGCATACTATTTTTTATTTGTAACTTAGCAAATTAAAAACGCTAAGTTACAAATAAAGCTCCTCAAATCCGCAACTAAGCCCTTCAACGTCCTTCTTGCGTGTACACGTCCTCTCATTACTGAATTATCAGATAAATTGAGGCTGAAATACCCACTTCAGCCTACAATATCCCCTTACCCCACAATGCGACTTGAGACAAAGCCCGTACTTGAACCACATGTGAAACTGGGAGGTATTACCGCCCCTAAGGTTAAACATGTTTAATTGTCAAAGAAAATCATGGCTTTTTCGGATGATAATATTACTTTTGTAGCATCAAAAACTCAAGACACTAAAAACAAACAAAAAATTGATTCACACATAACTAATTAAAAAAACAAATATAAACTACAAAAAACAAACACTAAAAACAAAACAGTGAAAATGAAAACTAAAACAAAGACAAAGGTAGCGCTTGTAGCGTTGTGCCTTTTGGCTTCGCACGGAGCTATGGCTAAAGATTATTACTTGGCACCTAATGGTACAGGTAATGGTATGACTATCGACAAACCTTTTGGTGACCCGGTAAAGGCTTTTGCTGCACTGAAGGCTGGCGACATTCTCTATGTAAGAGGTGGAACCTACCATCTTTCACAAACCATCAATGTGACTGAGACAGGTACTGCAGACAAGCGCATCTGTGTGTTTGCCTATCCTGGTGACACAGAGCGCCCAGTATTCGACTTCGCTGGACAGCCACGCAGTACTGCAACAGAGGCTGCTAACAACCGAGGCATCATGCACAAGATAGGTGCTAACTACTGGCATTATCGTGGTCTCGACATCTGCCATTCTGCTGACAATGGTATGAAACTTGAGGGTAGTTATTGCGTAGTGGAACTCTGCCGCTTCTATGGCAATGAGGACACGGGTCTTCAGCAAGGTTTCGGTAAAGACAGTAAAGGCAACAACACCCGCAATACCGAGTTCAAATACGGAAGATTCAATATTATCGTCAACTGCGATGCTTATGATAACCACGACCCATGGTCACACGGAGGCAACGCTGACGGTTTCGCCATCAAACTGTTTCCTGGCCCAGGAAACGAGTTCCATGGTTGCCGTGCCTGGCACAACTCTGACGACGGCTGGGACTTGTACTACACGGTTTTCCCTATTGTGGTTGACAACTGCTGGTGCTTGAATAATGGTTTCGACAAGGGTAATGCCAACGGATTCAAGATGGGAGGATGCAAGCAGGGCGGTACCTCAACAGGTGCTCATGTATTCAAAAACTGTATTGCCGCATTCCACGCCAAAAAAGGTTTCGACCAGAACCATCATCGCGAGGGTTCTTATCTCATCAATGACCTCTCCTTTGAGAATGGTGTAAACTATGGTTATAATATGGAGGCTCCTGATCTAGGCAACTGGGTGCTGCGTAACTGCGTGGGCTTTGGCGGTGAACGTAATCACCAATTCGAGATTTTGCCTGACGTGAAGTCTTGCACATGGACAGACTTGGATAATGTGAACCCTCTGAGTGATAGAGATGGTGGTGAGGGGTATAACAAGACTATCGCCGACTACACTTCTGAATATGAGGACTTGACCTACGAGACAGGCATCAGTGCCCGTCAGGATAACGGAGAGTTGCCTTTGAAGTTCGGTCGTCTGAAAGCTGGCAGCAAGCTGATTGATGCAGGTACTCCGATTACAGATTTCAAGACGGTGGATGCTCATAAGGCTGCATACGAATATGCGGACAATGCGCCACAGAACTGGTCAGTAACCCTCAACATCCCTTATGTAGGCAAGGCGCCTGACTATGGTCCATACGAATATGGTGGCGATGACAATGCCTATACTCTCAAAATGCCTGTGAACGACGGTACGGTGGAAGATGCCATACCTGAGCCAAGCGATGGAAAGAACTGGGTGACCACAACCGTAGTCAACAACTATCTCTTCCAGGACGAGGTAATTATCGATGAGGTGAAGAAGTATATCACAGGCGGAACGGCAGAAGGCGTGAATCCAAGATACTATGGTAAGTCATCTGATGGCAAGAGCTCGGTGACCTACGTAGACGAAACTACGGTGAGAGGCAAGAAGTATACTGGTACTTATGGTGCATATAGGATTCCAAAGGGAACCAGCGTGGAATTTACCTTGCCTTCACTTGCCCAGATGCAGTCTAACATCTATTGCACGGGTGGTCGTACACTCGTTATCGACTGGCATTACGCAGATAACTCCAACTCAGGAACAGCATCTGTTTCTTTGTCAGAAGGTGTTGCTCTGGTTGACGTGAAAGCCAAGGTGGGCAAGATAGAGAAGAAGCCTGTTGTTGTGACTTTGACCAATAATGGTGGTGGCGATATGTACCTTACCGACCTGACACTGGGCGTTTACCAGGAGGTGGACGAAGATGGCAACCCAATCATTACGGGCATTGAGCAAGTAGAGAAGGAGAGCGCCACAAAGACCTACCAGATGTACCAGACCACCAATGGTCTGATCGTCTATGGTGACATTGCCTCACTCAATGTATTCAGCGCTGACGGTAAGAAGGTGGCAGGCTCAACAGACTCTCAGTTTGTCAACACCTCAGCCCTTGTCAAGGGCATGTACATCGTGCTCATCAAGGGCAAGGATGGAAGCACAGTCGCACAGAAGTTCCTGCGCAGATAAGCTTCAAGCGAAAGAAATAATGAATCACAGAATGAGTGAGAAGTATGTGAACACCTATTAATGTGTTTCAAAGTAATTGAAATAATTTGCGATTCAGAAAGATAATTTGTAATTTTGGCATTCGTAAGTTTACTGATAACGAATATCCAAAAATATGAAGAAAATACTTTTTGCAATCGTTCTGTCTCTGACGGCTCTGAAGGTATCGGCTTACGATTTCCTCAGAGCCGTTAAAGATTCTATCCCCGGAGGCTACAACTTCTGGGTTTATACACCAGTAGATTATTTTTATTCTCAGGAGCAGACTCCTGTCATCATTTTCCTTCATGGAGCAAGCCTTTGCGGAAGAAACCTCTCGCGTGTTCGCCGTTATGGTCCTCTCGATGCCATCGTGAAAGGCAGGGATATTGATGCCCTCACCATTGTGCCTCAGAACCCCGGTGGAGCCTGGAGCCCGAAGAAGGTGATGGATGTCTTCGACTGGGTAAGGAAACATTACGCCTGCGACTCTACCCGTGTGTATGTGCTGGGCATGAGTCTCGGCGGTTATGGCACTATGGATGTCTGCGGCACCTATCCCGATCGCATTGCTGCAGGAATGGCACTCTGCGGAGGTACCTCGCTCAAGGATGTGAGTGGACTGGGCAAGTTGCCTTTCTGGATTATTCATGGTACTGCCGACAGAGCCGTGCCCGTGAAACAGTCGAAGGTGGTGGTGGAGAAACTGAAAAGGAGTGGCAACGACAGCCGACTGCTCTACGACTGGCTACCTGGTGCCAATCATGGAGCACCTGCCCGTATCTTTTATCTCAAGAAAACCTATGAGTGGCTTTTCTCTCATAGTCTGGTGGATAAAGACCGTCCTGTCAACAAGAGCATCGACATAGGACTGGGCGATTTGCGCAAGGCTTACCGTGACGTCAACCGCAACAAGCCTGCGCCCGAACTGATCGACGGTCCCAGTATTATCAAAGAAGAAGGGAATGAGTATTAATGCTCATTCCCTTCTTATGCTTTTCGCAAGTTTAGGAGTTAAAGAAGTTATCACTCTTAACAGTCGTTAGAAGTTACTGATGTCTCGCCTGTTTTCCCCCACACGCCCTGAAAGGGCAGAAGCTCTTAGCCCAGGGCAACGCCCTGGGTTATTTTGTACGCAAACCTGTCGCCCTGTAAGGGCAAAAGCTTTACATAACGCAGAGGATTTTCAATTTTTATTAGGTATATTTTAAAGCTTTTGCCCTTACAGGGCGCCTTGCTGACTGCCATTATACCCAGGGCGTTGCCCTGGGCTAAGAGCTTCTGCCCTTTCAGGGCGTACTGCTGTTATGAGCTTTTGGGGCTTTCGGCTTTAACTACTTTAACTTCCCTAACTACTCTAACTTCCCTTTATAATCTTGTCATGTGATAACCCATGGCGTTCAGCTGGATGGCAGCGCCCATGAGGTACATCTGGTGCAGGGCAGCGATGAAACCCCTGAAGGCAGCCTCAGTACCTGGCTCCAGACCTTGATGGATGAGTGTGTTATAGGTACGGGCGGCACACTCTGCCACAATGTTCGATAAGCCTTTGTGGGCATTCTCGTCCAACAGCAGAACCTTTTCACAGATGTAGTCATCCATGTGGTCGAAATCTATGCGGTCGCGCAGATAGATATACAGATTCTCCACCTTGCCGTATAGCTCCCAGTCCTCATCCCAGTATTTGGCGATGGCCATGCCTACAAACATAATCCAACCCAAGGCTACAGTGGGATACTTGCCAAACTCACGCATGGCATCGGGCAGATAACTCTCGCCTATCTTTGCCCAAAGTGCCTCAATGTCGGGAGCTTCAGGCAGACGCTCATCTATTCGCCCCACTGAGAGGAGATACTGATGCAGGTCTTCCTTAAATACCTGCTCTATAGGTTTCTTGTTGTTATTCTCCATAACGATTTACTTTTCTATGATTTCGTTGGCTCTCTTCAAAGCCAGGTTGATATGGCTGCAGATGTTCTCTTCGCCAATGAGGTGATAGAATCCTGCATGCTCCAACTGTCCGTTCACTTTCTCTCTTACTCCCGAAAGCACAATCTGGATGCCTTCCTTCTTACTCATCTCGCAAAGGTTGGTAAGGTTGTGGATACCTGTAGAGTCAACGAAGGGCACCTTACGCATACGGATGATGCGCACTTTAGGACGGTCGCCAAATGAGGCCATGATTTCCTCAAACTTATTGCCGGCTCCAAAGAAGTAAGGACCATTGATCTCATACACCTCCACACCCTGTGGAATGATGAGGTGATCCAGGTTTCCTGTAGAGAACTCTGCGTCCTGGTTGAGGTCGATCTCCTCGGTGATGGCCTTGACATCAGTAGTCTCCGACATACGTTTCATGAAGAGCAGACAGGCGATGATGAGTCCCACCTCGATTGCGATGGTGAGGTCGAAGATGATGGTGAGGAAGAAGGTGATGAGCAGGACGGTAACGTCGCTCTTAGGATTCTTCATCAGTTCGAGGAACGAGCGCCATCCACACATACCGTAAGAAACTACCACCAGCACACCTGCCAGACAAGCCATAGGAATGTACTTGGCCAAAGGCATGAGGAACAGGAAGATAAGCAACAATACCACGGCATGGATGATGCCAGCAACAGGGGTCTTACCGCCATTATTAATATTGGTCATGGTGCGGGCTATGGCTCCTGTGGCAGGAATACCGCCAAAGAGGGGAGAGGCAATGTTCGCCAGTCCCTGAGCCACCAACTCGGTATTGGAATCGTGATGGTCGCCGATAACACCATCTGCTACAGTAGCTGAGAGCAAAGACTCGATGGCTCCCAGGATGGCAATGGTGATGGCTGGTGATACCAAGCTTTTGATGGTTTCCCAATTCATGTCGGGCACCTGAGCGGCTGGCAACTCATTGCTGATAGAGAAGCGGTCGCCAATGGTCTCGATAGAGAGGACACCGGCAAAGTTTTTCAGCAGCAGGGCAACGATGGTCATCAGGATAATAGCTATCAATGAGCCGGGAATCTTCTTGCTGAAGCGTGGAGTGATGGCAATAACGACCACACTCGCCACACCTATCAGAGCGCACCAAGGGTCGATGGTATTGAAGTTCTGCAGATAGACTTCCCATTTCTCAATAAAGTCGGAAGGGTTGGACGGAAGTGTCAGTCCGAAGAGATCTTTGATCTGGGTGGTGAAGATAGTGACGGCGATACCGCTGGTGAATCCCACCACGATGGGATAGGGAATGTACTTAATGATGGTACCCAATCGAAGCAGTCCGAAAAATACGAGGAAGAAGCCTGCCATCAAGGTAGCGATGGTGAGTCCCTCGAAGCCATACTTCTGTATGATGCCGTAGATGATGATGATAAACGCACCTGTAGGTCCGCCTATCTGCACTTTGCTTCCTCCGAAGAGTGAGATGACGAGACCAGCCACAATGGCTGTGATGATACCCTTTTCTGGTGTTACTCCCGATGCAATACCGAACGCAATGGCCAAAGGAAGGGCTACGATGCCCACAATGATACCTGCCATGAGATCGGACATGAATGTTTTCTTGTCGTAAGTCTTCAAACAAGAAAACAGCTTTGTCTGAATGTTGAAAGCCTTCATTATTGTGTTATATTTTTCAAAAATTTGGGTGCAAAGTTACTAATAAATATTCATAATAGCAAAAAAAACGTAAACTTTGCACCCTAAATCTTTAATCCATATAATCCACCTTGATGACTATCACTCTGATTTGTTGGTCGTTAGTGTCGTTTTCCACTTTGGCTATATGCCAGTCGCGAGGGAAGAAAATAAAGAATTCATCGGGATTACTGTCATAGAATCTTGCTTTCTCTACCTGGTAATCATAGTGTATCACGTCTGGTCGGTACTTGCTGTTGGGTATACTGGTGTAATGGTCGATGATGCCAAAACGCTCCGTTCCCTTTACCACATACTGGAAATCAATGTGGTGGTTGTGACTCTCGCTCCTTCGTTTTGCCAGGGGACCGTTCTGCGAATCCTCTACACTTACCACCAACTGTGTGCCGGGTATTTTGTGCTTGCCCTTGCTGATGGCGAGCAGGTCGGTATGACTCAGATACTCGAAGAGGGCTTTCCACTGTTCGGGGTTCTTTTGATATTGCAGATAGAAGTCTACGAGGTTCACGCTGCTGTGGGGCTTGGCCTGCACGAAACCATTGCGCCATTCGCCCGACTCTGCCCACTGTTGCGCCTTCTTGATGAGCTCGGGTTGATTGCCATAATACTGGGTATAGTAACCCTTGACCTGTGTTTGTGGCTTGCTCAGATCCATTGTCTTCGTCTGTGCCTTTGCATAAGCGGAAGAGCAGAGTAGGGCGCATGCCATGAAACTCTTGATGAGATACAGATGTTTTTTTTTCATATTTGAATAAAGTTTGAATAACAAAAAAGAGGATTCTCCCGAAGGAGTAATCCTCTTTACATTATTTTCAAAAAAAATTACATCAGTCTTAGTTTCCGATTACAGAATGGTCTTAACAGCCTCGAGCATACCCTTCTCCTGGATGAGGTCGAGATCCTTCTTAACCAACTCTGTCAAGCCAGGAACAGTCTTGTTGAGGTCTTCCTTCCAGATGTAGTCGAAAGCAAGAACACCCTCTGCCACCTTCTGAGTATCGCCAGTAGCCCAGAGCTCTGTCAGCTTGTCGATAATCTTCTGGTCGTCCTGTGGCTTGATCTCTGCACCATCAGCACGCTTGCCACCCTTGTAATAAGTGATGATAGCAGCCAAACCGAATACCAAGCCCTGTGGCAACTCACCCTTACGCTCCAAGTAGATCTTCACGCCTGGGAGGTCGCGAGTCTCATACTTAGGGAATGAGTTGAGCATGATACTTGTTACCTGGTGGTCAACAAATGGGTTCTCGAAGCGCTCCAATACGTCAGAAGCAAACTTCTGCAATTCGTCCATTGGCAGGTTAAGAGTCTGCATCAACTCATCGAACTGTACTTTGTGGATGTACTTGCCCAATACAGGGTGCTCGCAAGCATCGCGTACGATGTTTACACCGCTCAGATAAGTGACAGGGCTCAATACAGTGTGAGGACCGTTGAGCAGTGTTACCTTACGCTCGTGGTATGGCTTCTCGTTGTCGGTGATGAGAACGTGCAGACCAGCCTTGTGAGCAGGGAATTCTTCCTGCATCTGCTCTACAGTCATATTCTCAGCCTTCTCGATTACCCAGAGGTGGAAGCTCTCAGCCTTAACTACGAGGTTGTCCTTGTAGCAAACCTTCTGCTGAATTTCCTTGATGGTATCACGTGGGAAACCAGGAACGATACGGTCTACGAGAGTAGCGCATACGTAGCAGTGGTTGGTGAACCACTCCTTGAAGCCTTCGTAGTCAGCGCCCATGTCATCCTTCCAAAGCTCAATGTACTGATAGATGCACTCCTTCAGGTGGTGGCCGTTGAGGAAGATCAACTCACAAGGCATCAGAATCATACCCTTAGTTGGGTCGCCCTCGAAGAACTTGTAGCGATGGAACAGCAACTGTACCAACTTACCTGGATAAGAAGCAGCAGGAGCATCAGTAAACTTGCAAGAATCATCGAATGCGATACCAGCCTCAGTTGTGTTAGAGATGATGAAACGCATCTCTGGCTGCTCTGCCAAAGCCATAAAGGCCTGGTTCTGAGAATATGGATTGAGTGCACGGCTAATCACGTCGATACGCTCAAGAGTATTGATGGCCTGACCATTCTCCTTACCCTGAAGGTTTACATGGTAGAGGCAGTCCTGACCGTTCAGCCAGTCAACCATACCGCCAGCCAAAGGCTGAACGACAACAACAGAACCGTTGAAGTCGGTCTTCTTGTTCATATTCCATACAATCCAGTCAACGAATGCGCGAAGGAAGTTGCCCTCACCAAACTGGATAATTTTCTCTGGCATAACGCTCTTTGGAGCTGTACGCTTGTTCAAAGATTTAAGCTCTTTCATGATTTGTTTTGTTGTTTATATTGTTTTTAATTATTTCTGCTGCAAAGGTATAAAAATATCCTTTACGTTATACATTTATGTTGCAAAAATGTTGCGTAAAGGTTTGCGTTGTTACATGGCAAAAATATTAAAACCACCATCCACTACAGCCACAGTACCTGTTACGAATGATGCAGCATCGCTCATCAGATACTGGATAGTGCCGCAGAGTTCTTCTGGTTTACCCATACGTCCGAACGGAGTCTGGCGGATAACATCCTTTCCGCGCTCTGTGTAGGTTCCGTCGGGATTGGTAAGGAGCGCACGGTTCTGCTCGGTGATGAAGAAACCTGGAGCAATGGCATTTACACGGATACCCTCACCAAACTTCTTGGCTGTCTCGTGAGCCATATATGCTGTAAAGTTGGAGATGCCTGCCTTGGCTGCTGCATAACCGCAGACACGGGTCATTGGGCGGAAGGCTGCCATAGAAGAGAAGTTGATGATGCTTCCCTTTCCTGCCTCTACCATTGGCTTCAGGAATACCTGTGTAGGTATAACAGTACCTGTGAGGTTCAGATTCAGCACCGTCTGAAACTGTTCTGTATCCAAGTCAAAGAAAGTCTGGTCGGGGCCGATCGTTGCGCCCTTCATGTTTCCACCGGCAGCATTGAGCAGGGTGTCCACCTTTCCATATTTAGCGAGGATATCCTTGCAGTTCTGCTCTACGATCTCCTTGTTCATCACATCGGTCTTGAAGAAAGAAGCCTCACCGCCTGCTTGTTTGATGTCTTCCACAATAGCGTTGCCTACTTCTTCTTTACGTCCCAGGATGGCAACTTTGGCTCCCTCGAGTGCCAAATACTTGGCGATAGTTTTTCCCAATACGCCTGTTCCACCTGTGATGACCACAACATAATCTTTAATGTCGAAAAGATTGCTCATGATTTTTTTTGAATTGTTTGAATAATAAATAGTTAATAAAGGTGATGCTACAATCATACTCATTGTCATCTTCGCATCATTTGCAAAATTAGCGCATTTTTATTGAATAAGCAAATATTTAGCTGTGTTTTTTCTCACTACATTCTCTTTTCGTACTTTCTACAACCATTTCGCGTGAGAAACTGGCTTATTTCGTCTTTTTTCTTATTCCTTCCTTCATTTCGTTCAATGTCTACAAAAAAAATAACTCAACTTCCACATTTGTGAAAGTTGAGTTAATGGTCTATTGTATTGTGGTTTATCGGCCAAAGGCCTATATGTCTATACTCCATGAACTTAATCATGTCGTCACGTCTTGGTTTGGTCGCTGGTGCTTCGTCAGGATTAAAAACACTCAACTTTATAATCCACGAGCCTTGAAGATACGTTCCTTGGCATCATTGATCTCTTGGAACTTTTTCTCGGCAGCCCTGCGGACATCCTCGCCAAGGGCAGCCACCTTGTCGGGGTGATGCTTGAGAGCCATCTTGCGATAGGCACTCTTCACCTCATCATTGGTAGCCGATGGCGATATGCCGAGTACACGATAAGCATCGTCGAGACTTGAAGCCGAAGAAGCTCCACTGCGGAGGTTGAGCATTTGGTCAAGTTCGTCAGCACTAAGTCCTAAGTGATAGGTAACCTCTTTCAGCGCTGTGAGTTCCTCAGCTGGAACCTGACCGTCGGCCTGGGCTATCATGACCAGGAAATTGAGCAACTGAAGGCGCTGTTCGTACATCATACTGTTGCGAATCTGCTGACAGCTGTCCTGAATCACGCTGCGATATTGCAACACACCTACACGCTTTTGCTCCTCAAAAAGTTTCAGAAGAATCTGCTCGCCCTGTGTCATGGCTCCCAAACCGAAGTTCTGGCGTAAGAAGCGACGCACGAGCTCCATCTCGGAATGCATCACCTTACTGTCGGCCTTGATGATGTAAGAGGCAAGAACAAGTAACGAGAACATGAACGAGTTGCGTTGTCCCTCGCTGCTGTTTCTTTCCTGCTGTCCTGTATCCTGGCGGTTTACCTCGTTAAGTCCATGTTCGAAGAGAGAGCCTAAGGCATAGCCTGCCAAGGCTCCCAACGGACCACCTGTGATGAATCCGAGTACACCGCCAATCCATTTTCCTGCTCCCATTGTCGTTTCTGTTTTTGGAAGTGATGCTTAGCAACTTAATTAGTTGAAGTAATACAAGAAGGTGGCAATACCGGAAAGGGCAGGCTTGCGCTGACCTTCTATCTCGATATCGAACTTGATGCTTGCCTTGCAGATACCACGAAGGTTCTGAATGTCATGAAGGGTTGTCACAAGGCGAACACGTGAGCCGGTGATGACAGGCTGTCCGAAACGCATCTCATCCATGCCGTAGTTGACCAACATCTTGATGTTGTGTACTTCTACAATCTGCTGCCACATGTAGGGTAACAAAGAAAGGGTGAGGTAGCCATGAGCGATAGTGCTGTGGTAAGGACTCTCTACTTTTGCACGCTCCACGTCTACATGTATCCACTGTGGGTCGAGTGTAGCATCAGCAAACTTGTTGATACGTTCCTGGTCTACCTGCAACCACTCTGATTCACCTAATCTCTCACCTAAGTGAGATGCAAATTCCTCGTAAGAATTGATAATTAATTTTGCCATACTTTTGAATATATTATTTTTATAGTTTTTTCTTTATTATGAAGTGAAAATATTGAATATTCTCCAGGTAATTCTCCTTCTTTCCTCATTAGTCTCTTCTGAAAATGTCGCGTGTATAGACTTTCTCATTCACATCATTCAAGACTGGGTCGTAACGGTTGGCGATGATGGCCTGACTTTGTTTCTTAAACTCCTGCAAGTCGTTGACAACACGGCTGCCGAAGAAGGTACTGCCATCCTCGAGGGTTGGCTCATAGACTATCACCTGTGCACCTTTAGCCTTGATGCGCTTCATGACTCCCTGGATACTGCTCTGGCGGAAATTGTCACTGTTGCTCTTCATCGTGAGTCGATACACTCCGATAGTGCAAGGGTGTTCTTTCTGAGGATCATAGCTGCTGTTGTCCTTATAGAAATAATATCCAGCCATACTGAGCACTCGGTCGGCGATAAAGTCCTTACGGGTGCGGTTGCTCTCAACAATGGCTTGAATAAGGTTCTCAGGAACATCGGCATAGTTGGCCAGCAACTGTTTGGTGTCCTTAGGCAGACAGTAACCTCCGTAGCCAAACGACGGGTTGTTGTAGAAAGAACCGATGCGAGGGTCGAGTCCCACACCATCGATGATCGACTTCGTATCAAGCCCCTTCATTTCGGCATAAGTGTCCAATTCGTTGAAGAAACTCACACGCAGTGCCAGATATGTGTTGGCAAAGAGCTTGACAGCCTCGGCCTCGGTAAGTCCCATAAACAGGGTGTCAATATCCTGTTTGATGGCTCCTTCCTGCAGGAGTGAGGCAAAGGTATGTGCTGCTTGGTCGAGTCGCTCGTCGCCCTCAGGACGGCCTACGATGATACGGCTGGGGTAAAGGTTGTCGTACAGCGCCTTGCTCTCACGTAGAAACTCGGGAGCGAAGATAATGTTGTCGCAATGATACTTCTTTCGTACATTCTCCGTGTAACCTACGGGAATGGTGCTCTTGATGACCATGATGGCATCAGGATTGACACGCATCACCAACTCGATAACTTCCTCAACGTGAGTCGTGTCGAAGTAGTTTTTTACAGGATCATAGTTGGTAGGGGTGGCTATAACGATGAAATCGGCATTCTTGTATGCTTCTTCTCCATTGGTTGTCGCCTTGAGATGCAAATCCTTCTCTGCCAAATACTTCTCAATGTAATCGTCTTGTATGGGTGACTGACGATTGTTGATAAGGTCCACCTTTTCTGGCACTACGTCAACAGCCGTCACCTGATGGTGCTGGCTCAGCAGCGTGGCTATGCTCAGACCAACGTAGCCTGTACCTGCTACCGCAATACGAATATTTTTGTTTACTGTTTCCATTGTTATAACTTTTAAAAGTTTTGTCTAAATGCAGCTTACCTTAATTATAATATTGTGCAAAGGTACATTCTTTTTTAGACTTGACCAAATATAGATGGTAAGAGTTTTCTAAAATCAATAAAAATGACCAACTTCTCTCTTTACACCTTAATTATTAATAAGGCTGAGCTCAACAGGCTTTACTTACACAAGGCTGTAAAGGGACAATGCTCACAACGCTGTTTGTCTTCTGTTGCCACAAGTGGAAGAGAGGGATCGCATATCTCACTGATGAGAGCTTCTATGTGCTGCATGAACTCGTCCTGATATTCGGCCACGTCAAAGATAGGATTACGGCCAAACTTTAGCGTCGGGTCATAATCCTTGCTTCCCGCTTGCTGAATGAAAAGCAATCCCGGACTAACAGGGTCTTTTGTCTTGTTATATCGGCCGTCATTGCCTACAATGATAGAATAAAGCAATGCCTGCAGGTAATAATCAGTGTGCAGCGAGAGCTTGGAAGGATCGAATATGGTAGCCACATCAGCAGGGAACCGTGAGGGCATACGTCCTGTCTTATAGTCGATTACGCGAATGCGCTCGGCTATATTGTCAAGACCAGGATTACCATTGGCAGCCACAGCATCAAGACGGTCGATGAAACCGCCTAATGTGATGGCCTTATTACCTATAGGAGTATCGAACTCAAAGGTTTTATTCACTTGTTTCTCAAGTCCTAATAGTGTATAGGGGGCCAGCTTTTGGTCTATGCGGAGGAGTTGTTTAAGATAGCTTGTGATAACCTCGCGGTTGATGAGCTGAAGACCGTTGTATTCGGGCATTTTAGATCCGGGCTTCAAGCGGAACAACTGTTCTGCAAAAGCCTGATCTACTAAACTATACAGGCTGTTTTCGTGTTTGAGCGCATAGTCTATCTTCTCCTTGCTGATGATGAGGGGATGAATGAGCTGCTTCTCACCATTATCATTGGTTTGCAAATCTTCGGGACGGGCAAACTGAAGATAGAACAGTTCGGCAGCACGATGGAAAATCAAACCAAAGTAACGGTTGTCTATCTCATCATCCAACTCTTCTGGTTCTTTCAGTCCAGCCACATACCGGTAGTAGAAACGTTTCTGACATCTCAAGTAAGTGTTCAGGCATGTTGGAGAAATAATCTTTCCATCAATGAGTTGACTAATCATTTCCTCCGTTTTTTCTATTTTCTTTTGGTCGGGAGGAAGTGGTACTTGACCTGATGACAGAGCAGCGGTTTTCACCTGGTGCTTGCTTTCTACCAACAACTGTAGCATGAAGCGGCTCATTTCGCCAGTATGTCCATCCTCAGTAGAGTTGTTGTATGTAAGGGTGATGTCAGCAGAACGTTGCAACATGCGATGGAAATAGTAGGAGAAGATAGCCACTTTGTTGTCTACCGTGGTAAGTCCGTAAGCCTTGCGCAACGAATAAGGAATGAACGAAGAGTCGTTGACGCCCTTGGGAAGATTTCCTTCGCTGGCAGAAAGCACGATGATATGATCGAAATCAAGATTGCGTGTTTCGAGAACTCCCATAATCTGAATACCTTCGGCGGGCTCACCATGAAAAGGAATAGTGGTGGTCTGCATGAGTTGCAGCAGGAGGTGCTGTAAGGTAATGATATCTACGATTAGGTCACCCGACTGGATGAGTTCGTGGAGACGGTTGACAAGCGTATAGGTGCGAAAGAGTGATTCCTGAAAGAGTGGGTCGTCAAGCGTACGTGCTTGTGTACCTATGTTCTTCAGCACGTCCAAGAGATACTGTACGAGCGAAAGGTTGAAGTTCTCGCCCGATGACATTTCCTGAAACAGGATTTCAAGTCCCTCGTCCTCTTTTTGGCAAAGCCATTTGCGGGAAGGGAAGAATATCTTCTTGTCATGAAGTTCGCCCATGAGTTCGGCATAAGCAGACGAGATGTACTGGGCGTAAGGATGGCGAAGCACATAGTTGACATAACGGAGACGATAGCAATCTCTATCCTTGTCATAGCCCAAGGTCTGCAGATCGGTTAGCGTTTGTATCAGACTGTAGAATGGAGTCTGCTGCAAGGGATAGCCTAATGTGATGTTGACACTCTCCACTTCCTCAGGTAAGGAGTGGATGACAGTAGGCAACAGACTCTCGTCTGCAAGCACGATGGCAGTGCTGCGCCCTTGCTTATATCGCTCGTTCTGCATCAGCCAGCTATGTATGTAGCGAGCCTGTATATTATCGGTAGGAGCGCTAATATAGGTAATATCTTTGGTTGAATCAAAAGAGTCATACAGCTCTGTATCAGATAAATAATCTAACTCGTTACCAAAAGCACTCATCAACTGCCGGATGTAATATCCGGCCTCGTTGCCATCCTTCATATAGTATTTGTCGAAGTCCCAATAGAAGGCAGCCTTGCCTTCTTTCTGCAATCGTGAGCACAGCTTCTGCTCCACACACTGCATCATATTGAAGCCCACAAAGAGATATTTCTTGTGCCGGAACTCAAGCGACTCGTCTTCCACCACACGCCGATACAAGGCACCCTCGTAGGCAAGGTTCTGTGCCTCAAGGCGCTGGTTGAAATTGGTATAGATGTCGTAGAAATGACTCCACAACTGTAGGAAGCGCTTTTTGAGTTCGGTGTTGTGGTCATCAGAGAAATTGCTGAAGAATTTCTTAATGATTTCCTTCTGCTCTTCGGTGAGGTAAGACACGTCATCGAGTTCATGGATGTCACTGAGGTTGGCAAAGAGCTGCCTGGCAGAAGCCATGTTCTTGTCCACATCATCGAAGTCTGCTATTAGCAGCTGTCCCCAGCCGTAAAAGTGGTCGAGTGTCTCTTCGATGCCAGTACACTCGACGAAAGACTTATGAAGATCGCATACCAACTTGATGGGATCACCCACCTTCAGCGTAGTGTGCTGACGAAAGAGGTCGCTGATGGTGATATAGGTGGGACTCCACAAAGGATGGGAAACCAGACGTGCCAACTGCTCGTTGAGAAACAGCGAGGCACGCTTGTTGGGGAATACGATGGCTATATCGCTCAGATTGTTGCCATATTTCTGTATGATGTCTTGGGCTACGTATGTCAAGAATGATTTCATATTCGTCGTTTATAATCTTGATGAAATAGAGTCGTTATGTCTTAGTCTGGGGTGGTCAGAATTCCACCTTGACTATCTTGTTGGGATAGACATACCACAGATAGCCTTCTATCAGTGGATGACTGTCGTTTCCGTTGTCGGGATTTGCACTTTGGTTGGCCTCCATGCCTTCCAGCAACTGCATGTACTGTCTTACCTGTACGTGATGCTCGTCCTTGGGTTTACCGAACTTGAAGTCCACCACAATGGTCTTTTCACTATCCTTCATCACTCGGTCAGGACGATGTTCCACCACCTTGCCATGTTCCACACTCAGGATAGAGCACTCGTTGAAGAGTGTCCAGTGGGGAGAAAACCAATGCGCCACCTGCTGAGACTGCAGACGCTTGCGTATCATTGAATCCAAGTGCTTGCGTGAGAGATTCTCGTCGTAGAGCATTCCGTCTAATTCGAGTTGACGAAGTGCCTGCTCTATGTCGTCGGTGGTACGGATGGAAGAGAAGAGACTGTGCAGAATGGTACCCAACTTGATGTAGTACTTCTGCTGTTCCTCGTCCTCGTCGCCCTTTATGAAATCACGACTCTTGTTACTCTGCCGGAACTGAGGCATAGCAGGATTCACCTTCAACTGCACAGCGATATTGGTGGCTTGCTGGCAAAAGACATTCTCCGATTTCTCTTTTTTCTTGTCTGTAGCATCAGCCTCCTCAACCTTAAGGGTTCCATATTCAAAAAGAATATCCTCGTCTTGCGAATTGGAAAGCGTTACAGATACATTGCCGCTGCTGAGTGTCTTCTCTACATCTGATAGCACACTTTCTATCAGATAACTACGGAATGTTTCCTTGTCACGATGAGCAATAACGAAGAGTCCACGGCTGGCACGTGTGAAAGCCACATATAGCAGGTTCATGTTGTCTACCATGTTCTGCAGATGCTCGTGGTGGTAATCGTCCTCGTAGATGCTTCCCTTCATCTGTTTAGCGATGAAATCGACAGGAACCAATGGTATTTTGTTGAAAGGAGCCTCGGCTGGCGTACACCACAGGGTACCTTTGGATGTCTCCAACATCCAGTCGCAGAAAGGAATGATAACATAATCAAACTCCAGGCCCTTACTCTTGTGAATCGTGACGAGGCGTATGCCATTGAGCGCATCGCTATGTATGCTTTTCTCGTGCAGCGTATTGTCCCATTCCTTGATAAAAGAGTCTATATCGCAACAGTTGTCCTGCAGGTAAGCAGCCATCTGATCGTAGAAGGCGCAGATATAAGCACTCTGACTCTTCATCTCCTCTATGGTATCTAACTGTAGTTCAACAAAGAGGTTTTCCACTAAATCGAAAATAGGTTTCTGTAACAGGATATCACGCTGCTCCTCAATCTTTTCCACTATTTCATCGCTACCAAGGAAGGTGAGTGCGAACTTCTGAAGGGTAGCCCTGGAAATAGGATCATCGGGATGAATAAGCACACGTAACGCCGTAACAAGCGAATTGACCGCCTGGGATGCATCCAGACGGAAAGCCTCGTCGGAAACAAGAGGGTAAGGGCAACCATTGTTCATCAGAAATTCTGCCAAATCCTTAATGGTGCGGTTGGTTCTTACGAGGATGGCAATCTGACTGGGCTTTACACCCTGCTCTGTCAGTTGCATGATAGTTGCCATAGTTTCCTTCAGTGTGCGTTCTTTCCATTCTTCCTTGTTCAGGAGTTTAATCTGCACAAAGCCATTGGCAGGTTTGCCCGAAGGCACCCTCTGGGCTACGTCAGAGTATGCAATCTTCAGTTGTTCTGCCTCCTCGGGGGTATTCTCCTTGAGAGTCTGATATTCAGTTTCGGCAGCAGCTTTGAAGAATGCATTATTGAAATCGATGATGTTTTTTGCCGAACGATAGTTTGTATCCAAGGTCTTGATATCAAGTCGCTTGTCTCCAAACTGCTCTTGTATATTGTTAAGCAGTCGCCAGTCACCAGAGCGCCAGCGGTAAATGCTCTGCTTTACATCACCCACAATGAGGTTGCCTGCATCCTGATGACTCATGGTTTCATCGAGCAATACTTTGAAGTTCTGCCATTGTATGGTGCTGGTGTCCTGAAACTCGTCTATCATGACATGCTCCAATTGCGTACCTATCTTCTCAAAGATAAAAGGTGAGTCACTGTCCTGCATAAGCGAATGGAGCAGCGTCTGTGTGTCACTGAGCAAAAAACGGTTTGCTTCTTCGTTGAGTGCACGAACTTTCTTCTCTATACTTCCTAAAAGGCGCAACTGGTTGAGGTTGCGCAGGGTGAGGTCTGCACTCTTGTAAAGACGCAACAACTTTGGGCGCTTCTCTTCAGAATTGCGCAATAATGGTGCAAGGGTATTGCATACCAGATCATACTTAGGTGAACCTGGCTGTGCATCTGCCGCACTCATCCAGTTATGTTCGTCCTCCATGGCAAACACAACACGTTTGCCAACGAGTTTTTCATCGTCGAAAAGTCCGTCTCTCAATTTGATGAAATAGCTGCAGACACCTGTTTTGCCATACGAGAAATCCGAAACCGTAAGTCCATTCTCATCGAGTGCGTCAAAGAAGGTGGCTGCTATCTGCGCAAAGTGTTCCTTGGCATCCTGTTTCATTTTCCTGAGCTCAGCAGTGAAGTTTTTGAAAAAGTCTTCCTTTTCCATCACTTCATTGAGCGACTTGGCGGCACTCTTGTAATAATCGCGGAAGATATTTTCACCAAAACTCTTGATTTCACCGATCACGTTCCAACTTTTGTCATCAGCCATATTCGACTTGATATAGTCCATGATCCAGTGCAGAAGCCTGTCGGTCTGCCCCAGATCCTCAATCAGTTGGTCTACAGCCTGTTGCTCCACCTGGTAGTCGTTGAGTCCTATGCGAAGGTTGGCGGTAAGGTCGAGCTCACGTGCCAGGTTACGAAGCACACTCTGGAAGAAAGTATCTATTGTTTCAACGCGAAAGTAGTTGTAGTTGTGAATGAGCAGACTGAGAGCAGTACCGGCATTCTTCTCTATCTGCTTCTGCGTGAGATGGGGCAAAGCTTTCTTTATCTGTTCCAGATAACCATGCGATTCCTCGAGTCCATGGGCAATACCATATAGTTGGCTGAGGATTCGTGTTTTCATTTCCTCAGTGGCTTTATTGGTGAAAGTCACTGCCAGGATGGTGCGATACGAATGTGGGTTGGCAATGACTAAGGTCATATATTCCTTGGCCAGCGTGAAGGTTTTGCCAGAGCCGGCACTTGCCTTGTAAACGGTGAGTTGTGAATTCATATATATTATAATGTAAGAATGTTTGTTTTAAAGAATGTCTATCTGTAAGTATTCGATTCTTCTACCAGTTGCGGAAAAGCTCAAAGTCGAACTTGCAGCCTACGCCATAGAACTTGGCATTTTTGAAACCGGCAAAGACTCCGATAGAAAAGAGGCGGGTGCTGAATCCATAGCCCCATTCGGTATAGGGATGCAGCTTTTCTACCAATAAGGCATTGACATAGAAGCGCTCAGCCTCTACAAATCTGCCCACCAAGGGCACCCAGGCGGCAAAGATTATCGGATTTTCGTAGGTGAAGTTGCTGCGTACGTAGTATTCAGAAGAGTTGTACCACTCTGAGGGCAACAGTTCGAACGAACCGCTCCAGTCGTCATTCCATCCTCCTGGAATGTAGTTGTCATTGAAATTGGAGTAGTCGATAAAGTACCAGTGAGAACCTCGCATGGTATAGAATCCTGCTCCAAGTCGCGCAGAGTACAACTTTCGACGGCTGGCGTAGAAGATGCCCTTGGCATCGGCCTCAATACGCTCATAAGGTATGTTTGAGCCCATGAACCCCTTGATGCTACGCTCATAATCGGCCGTGACAGACACTCCTTTAGGCCCCCATGGTCGCCATATCAATCCAAAAGCAGGGGCTACGGAGCGATATTTGGAAGGATAGCCATACGATTCGTAGAATTCTGGATGAATCGCCCTGCGATGGTGGGCCACTATTCCTGCTTCAAATCCCCACTTGGGACTAAACATCCAGTGGTTTGTGAGACGGAAATAGCTGTCGGTAAACTCGGTGTAATTGTCCTTATTTACTGTTATCTCCTCGTCGTCATCCCTCTTGATGTCCAGTATGTTGCGGGCTATCACGTTGGTATTGATGCGATTGCCCTGTCCGTATACCATCTCGAGATAGCCGTCGTGCTTGGCATTATAGTTGAAGGTAGCCGGAATATTGAAGTACAGTTGATGCAGCTTAAAACTATAACCAGCCCTGAACCGCACACCAAGCTGTATGTTGTCGTTGAAGGAATAAGAACTTCTGATGTCAAACTTGTAGATGAGTCCCTTGCGCTTGGTATAGCCCATGTATAGAGGGTTGAGGATAGGACTCAGACGTACATATCCTTGGCTTTCCTTGCCAAAGTCCTGCTGTATTCTGTTCACCATGTTGTCGCCAACGATGTCCCATAGCACATCCTTGGCAAAGTTGCGCTTTTTCTTGGTACTGTCGGCCAGGCTGAGCGAGTCGCGACGGCTCTTCTCCTTGAAATATTGCTCATAGATGAGTTGCTCCTGCTCGTTGAGGTGAACAGGGCGCACTTGCGACATAAGGGTGGTGTCAGCAGCGTTGTTGAGTGTGTCAGAAAGCACCTTGGGCAGATTATAGTAAGAACTGAGCATACCGGTGATGTTGTTGCCCATAAACCTGAAATTGGCTTTCAGGTTGCATCTGTCGGGCAGAAGAGAGCGGTAGCCTTCGTTGCCCATGACGATGGATATAAAGAAGCGGGTCATATCGTACTCGCCCTCAAAGTCGACCAGATATATTTTTCCTGTCTTGCTGTTTACCACAGCCTTGGTTTCCACCATCTGCGTGTTCTTAATTTTAGGGTAGGCGTATACCTGGGCCTTGTCGAACGGCAAAGCGGTGACCCGATAGGTGTAGAACCTGCGGTTGGCTCGATGGAAAGGGGAGAGGATATTGTTGTGAAAAAGGTTCTCGCCAAAGACATTGGGAGTTACATAAGGAAGAATATATGACATGATGTTACGGCGATGTGGAACAGTGCTGACATGGAGCAGACGCTGGTCGGTGAACTTGTCGTTCTGCATCGTTATCTTGGTATAGTATTCGCTGATAAAGTGGCGTCCTGTGCCATGGGCGATGGCATACATCGAAGGTACGAGCATCAAGGTGGCGTTGCGCTTGTTAGTGTGCATCTGCATCTTGGTGTAAGAATACGATTGTGAACCATGCAATCCTGTGGTGTCGGTACGCTTGGCATAGGTAAACACCAAGTTAAGCACTGAATCACGAAACGCAACATTCGGTGCTTTCACTTTAGCCTTACACCCCAAAGGCGATGCCAAAAGGAAGGCTATGAGCAAATATTTATAAAACGACACCCTGTTAGCCAAGGTATTTCATCAAGATTTTAACATATCCAGACTCTCTGAGTTTCGAGATACTCTTTTCGCGAATCTGGCGCACACGCTCACGGGTAAGCCCCATCTTGTCGCCGATTTCCTCCAGACCTTTCTCTGGCTCTCCAATACCGAAACAAGCACATACTATCTGTCGCTCACGCTCCTTGAGTACCTGACCGAGAACCTGTTTCAGTTCCATTGCCATACTCTCGTGATCTACCTGCTTGTCTGTACGACTGTCATCGCCACTCGACATCACATCGACCATGGCATTATCATCGTCGTCTCCAAATGGAGCATCGATACTCACGTGATGTCCACTTGCAGCCATACTCTGTGATATCTTCTCCTCATCCACACCTGTACGGTCAGCTATTTCTTCCACACTGGGACGACGGAGATTCTCCTGCTCAAACTTGTTGATTTCGTGGTTCACCTTATTGAGTGAACCTACCTGGTTGAGGGGGAGTCTGACGATACGGCTCTGTTCTGCAATGGCCTGAAGGATACTCTGTCGAATCCACCATACGGCATAAGAGATAAACTTAAAGCCACGAGTCTCATCAAAACGCTCTGCAGCCTTAATAAGACCGATGTTGCCCTCGTCGATGAGGTCGGTAAGCGTGAGTCCTTGATGCTGATACTGCTTGGCGACAGATACCACAAAGCGCAAGTTGGCTTCTACCAACTTATTCTTGGCACGCTCACCGGCACGACCACCTTTCTTGATGGCCTGAGCAAGTTCTATCTCTTCCTCAATGGAAACCATAGGTGCACGACCAATCTCAACGAGGTACTTGTCGAGAGCCTCGCTGTTGCGGTTGGTGATGCTTTTCTGTATCTTAAGTTGTCTCATTCTCTATACTTTCGCCTAATTTGCGCAAATATAGTAAAAAAATGCATTCGTTGTTATTTTTAATAACTAACTTTAACACAATTATTTAACAACCTCATTCAGAAGAAATTTCTGATAAGCGTCACGATAGCCATTAAAAACATTGATATCTACATGTCCACGGATACCACTTACTCTTCCGTCTGGACATAACTGCCACAAAACCAGCCTGATATCTGGCTTATACTCGCCATAACGGGCTATCCATACGCGATAGTTCCGCTTCAGATCGGGCGCATATTTCAAGTAACGGTTCACAAACATCTGACTGATATAAAGTATCGGCCTTGTGCCTGTTTGGCGTTCCACATATCTCAGCCATGCCCTTACTTGTGCAAACATAGCGTCTGGTCCGCCCATCTGCTTAATCTGCCGTGGTGTCGGTTCCAGGTCGAGTACGGGTGGAAAATCACCCCTTCTTACCAGAGCATGCTTCATAAACTTGCGGGCCTGTGCCAGTCCGGGCTTACGAGGCGAGAAGAAATGATAGCTTCCCACCCTGAAACCATGCGCCTTTGCTGCCCGATAGTCTTTACGGTAATAGGGATTGAGCAGGGAGGCTCCTTCCGTACACTTGATATAGATGAAGCTGATGGGATAGCTTATACTTCCACTGACTGTTTTGCGACTGATGTTGCCCAAGTGGGTAATACGCAACTTACTCCATTGGATGGGGTATTTCTTCTTACCTATAATATGCTGATATTTAGATATATCTATACCGTATATTCTATCAAAGGTATAGACAAGACGCTCGCCACGATAACGGTCGTTTTTCCATTCTCCTACGCAGAGTTGTTTGCCAGACTCAATGCCAAATCCGAATCCATCACGATGTCCATGTTTCCATTGTCCTTCATAGTGCGACCCGTCATTTCCCATCCACGTACCATGACCATGAGGATGGAACAGAGAGTCTCGCTCGCCTGTATAGATACCTGCAGAGTCTGCCTGCATAACCTTCACAAAGGACTTGCAGAAAGGCACGACGTCCATCTTTATTCCATAGGAGGCACTTCGCTGATTAATGGCACAGGCAGAGTCGGGCAGGGCTTGCGATGACAGGCGAAAGTAGTTCATGCCTTTCTGCATATCGTGCTTCTCCAATTGGCATGACTGACTTGACAACTGACGAGTTGACAACTGACCGATGTATAAAACTTTGTAAGACAACTGTCTTACGATTCGAAGCGAGGTAGTGTCGACTGTATGATGCAGAGAATCCAGTAGTTTTTTCGCCTTTTCGAACCGAACTTTCTGCTGTTCTGCGTAATCTGCAATCATGCCATAGCCTTCATCGCGTACATTGTGCGAATGTGTGTAATAATCTATTTCATGAAGTGTCCATTTGGCATTCTTGTAGATGGTTTGCAACGAGTCTATTTGTGCATGATATACCTGCTGAGGTGTCATTCCCTGATAACGTTTATATCTTATAGCCGCATTGTCCTCGGCAAGTAAAAGTCCCTTGCAGGAAGGTAGCAAGTCGTATTGATTGACGAAGAAGGCATCCAGTTTTGTGGTGTCATTACCTAAGTCGAGCAGTATCTTATTGCCTGCTCTAAGCTCATAATGACAGCAAACATCAACAGTAGCCTTGGCACGCATCCATCTTTCCTGAGTCATGTGGTAGCAAGACCATACATACCAGCCGCAGCTCATGACAACCAACAGAAGCGACAGGATTGCGATGACAGCCTTGTTTTTCTTACTTAAATGAAACATTACTTTCTCTCCTCATATTTAATTGTACACCTCCTGAAGTTTCGTAAGTTTTGCCCCACACGCCCTGTTTTACTCTAATTGAGCAAGCTTTGAGCGTATTTTTTAACGTTAATTATATTTAACGACCCTTGGGTCTTGCCTGATGAAGTTTGCGTCATAGTCTTCACCTTTTTCTACGAGGGTGAATATGATCCTTAGCAACTTGTTTGCTATGGCATTTAGTACATAATGACGCGGCTTTTTATCTATTAAAGTACGTCTCTCGTAATACAGTTTAATCTCCTTGTTGTGCAATCTGGCGCTTTCTGCGCAGATGTACAACAAGGTCTTTGACCGTCTATTACCAATCTTGGATATATGTGCTCCCTTGTCCATTTTCCCCGATGATTTTTCGTATGGCGCAGTTCCTGCATA
>CEAJ01006192.1_pt1 | contig 23073 bp, 12 predicted proteins | sample 554971 | NCBI WGS metagenome assembly CEAJ01 (sample SAMEA3182047, study PRJEB8094) | gut metagenome | biome: human; feature: gut; material: Stool; isolation source: human stools | place: Canada | collected 2011-11-29
TCGGTTATTCTGCTTGTCATACCATTTGCGTCTTCTGACTATCAAGTCAACACCTTTGTCGCGGATTGGGAAGTCACGTATAGTTACAGCCTCACAGAAACCTTTGGATTCAATCTCTGGGTTCTCTTTATATTCATCCTTAATCGATTCATCAAGATAGATGCGGATAAAGGATGCCTCTTCTTCTACGCGTACTACTTCAAAATTTGAAAGTATCTCTGATGGCAGAATCAACTGTGCCAATGCTAATAGTCCTTGATTGTTCATGGTGCAAAGGTACAAATTTTATAAAGAATTAAAGAATTTTCCCCCTGATTTATCGGGTGAGCCGCAATCATGTGGCTATCGTTTGTCCCGAACAAATCATAGATGAAGAGCTGAAACGACAAATGGTCTTTCAAGAAAGCCTTATATGCGGAAACATTCGTGCAAAACATTGGCTTGTACAGATACTGATTCTCTTCATGGCCTTTCGTGATATACGACATCATCCACGTAAACATTCCCAGCTTGGTGTTGAGGGTATTGTCAAAACGGAATGAAGCCATTGGCTTGTTGAGCGATTTCCCATCGTGCGTCTCCATATCAAACCATTGCTTGTCAACGGATGCTGTAAGCGAAGGATACCAGATGCCAAACGAAGGGCGCAAGTTGATGGATGCAGCTACGTCATTATACGAATTCCCATTTACTGGCTTCATCAAGCCTATTGCAGGATTATCCTTATAAGTCTCCACTGTGGATATAATCGGATTGGAAGTATGGCTGTAGGTCATATCGAATGTCAACCATTTGTAAGCCAACTCGTAGTTGAGATTTCTACTTATCTGAGATACCAGAAATGGATTTCCCGTTTCATACGTGTATCGGTTGTCATACTGAATGCCACTGCGCAAATTATGATAGGAAGGACGATTAATGTCGGCTGCATAGCTCAATTGCATCTGTACCTTGCCTACAGGCATCGATAAGCTAAGCGATGGGAACCAATTGCCGTACGACTTGCTTTGCCCAGGCACATACTTGCCATATTCATAGTAATTGAAGTCGATGTACTCGTATCTCATACCTGCCTCCAAACTCAGATTACCGAAATCTCTTGAATAGGTCAAGAATGAAGATGTCATACTTTCTGTAATACGGCTGTTGTCATCCGATACCAAGTTAGTTGGCACCACTTGATACTTTGAGGTACGATGGGTATTGGAATATTCACCACCCAAAGACAAATTACCTCCTGATAATGGGTAAGAAAGCACCAGTTTGGAAGCGAGCAGATGATAGTCTTTGTTAGTCAAGCTATGAGCCGTTTGGCTTTGTGCATTCATCCCCACTTCCTGGTATTGCTCTTTGGTAACATCGTTCTGGTATTCCTTCGACCATAGCCAATCTGTATTGAAATCGATGCTGAGCTTACCAATCTTTCCTACATAGTAAATATTGCTTGAAAGATTATTCTTCTGCCAAAAGAAATCAGCATGACTATCAGAATTTTCAGACAATTCTTCGTCTTGCAATATAGAAGAACTCATATCGCCGTTCCATGTTTGCTTAGGATTTCTAAGAAAACCAAAGTTGGCACCTATAGAGTTGTTGGCATCCAACTGGTAGCTGGCATCCAGGCGAAAGTTCATGGCTTCGATAATACCTACTTGTCTTATCTCACTTTTCTGGTTCCAAGTCTTGTCAAGATAAGTCTTCTGTTGTAAGTCTTTATTGTCTGGCTGGTATTGTCTTGCTCCAAAGGCGTATGCGCCCAGCTCTAAGCCATTCTTGCGATAGCTCATATTCAATTGGCTAAACCCGCCGAAGTTTTTCTTTTCATCATATTCACCAGTAGTCTTCGCATCAAATCCGAAGCCTTCACCCTGTATCTTCTTCGTAGTGATACGGATGACCGCCCTGGTGCTGGCTGTGTAACGGGCACCAGGGTTAGTGATGACTTCCACCGACTTGATGTTGTCGGAATGCAAACGGTCCAGCTCGCTCTTGTCTCTCATCTGTCGTCCATTGATATAGATAACAGGCTCACCGCGTCCGAATACCTTAATGCTGCCATTTTGGGCAGAAACGTTAGGGATGCGGTCGAGCAGGTGCTCCATGGTACCTGCCTTCTCAAGTACGGATCCGACAACGGTTGTCGTCATTCCGCCATTCTTCAGGATAGTCTTAGGCAGGGATGATTTCACGACAACTTCGCCGAGCATCTTGCTGTCTTCTTCCATCTTGATAATGCCCACATTCTCACCAGTGCAATCCTTGCAGATTGTCTTATAGCCTACAGATGTCACCTTGATGATTCCGCCGTTGCAGGAAGAGTCGATGGCAAAGGTGCCATCTTCTCCACTCACTGCGCCCTTGACGAAAGCCGAATCTGTTCTATTCAATAATACTACATTGGCAAACGCCAAAGGCTCGCCCTTGGTATTCATCACCTTGCCGGTGATATTCTGCGCCATCATCTGCGTCATAGCCGAGAGGCACAACGCTGTGGTAAAAATTACTTTTTCCTTCATATTGCTACAGTTTTGCTTGATTCATTTATTTTTCTGCTGCAAAAAGTACATATAAAAAGTGTTTGAGAGAAGAATGAGGAAAGTTTACTGGTTATCAGTTACTTTCCTCATTTTGGTTAAAAGTGATGAGGACAGACGAAGACGGGAATACGACAAGATGAGACAGAGGAACGTTACCTATCCGTAACCTATACCCCAAATGGGGAATGTTGAGGTTCGGAAGAATGAAGAAGGTTACGAATTGAATTTGAATACTCTGATTTATAGTGAGTTACTAATGAGTAACGCAAGATTTTTGGTTACGAACCAAATTTGCCGTGTTCTGCCGTGAAATGCGTAGCAAGAAAAGACTCTTCATGTATTAATTTTGACCGCAAAAAAGAATGACGTTATGAAGAGTACATTTTCAATTATCTTCTACCTCAAAAGACAGGTAGTAAAGAAAGACGGTACAGTTCCAGTTATGGGACGTATCACAGTGGACGGAACACAGGCGCAGTTCAGTTGCAAGACAACAGCTAATCCAGATTTGTGGGACACCAAAGGCGGACGCATGATAGGTAAGAGTATGCAGGCCTTGGAAGTGAACCGCAAATTGGACAAGATGCGTGTGAGTATCATTAAGCATTATCAGGAGATTATGGACAGGGACAACTTCGTCACTGCCGACAAGGTAAAGAACGCCTTTCTTGGCTTGGAGTATCGTTGCCATACACTGATGAAAGTCTATTCTCAAAGCCGTGATGAAATGGAAAAGCAATATAAGGCTGGCATGAAATCTTTGAGTACATACACGAAGTATAGAATCGGGTGTGCCTATGTGGGCGAGTTCATGCAGACGCAGTACCATGTGAAGGATATTGCTCTGAAAGAGTTATCGCTGCCTTTTATCACAGACTACGAGACTTTTCTCAGAACCGACAAGCACTTGAAGATAAACTCTGCGATGGTGTTTGTCCGCAATCTCCGTGCAATGGTATTCCGCGCCATAGATAATGAGTGGCTTGTAAAAGACCCTTTCAGACGATATGAGTACAAGGAAGAAGAGACCACAAGAGAGTTTCTGAGCAAAGAAGAGATTCACCTGTTGATGGAAACACCTATCACAAGAAAGAAGATGAGTATGGTGCGTGACTTGTTCCTGTTCTGTTGTTTTACAGGTCTCGCTTTCATTGATCTGTACAACTTGAAGGAAGAGAACATCAAGGAATTTTTCGATGAAGGTGAATGGATCGTTATCCATCGACAGAAGACCGGAACGGAAGCCAACATCAAGTTGCTTGATTATCCCAAGCAAATTATGGAAAAATACCGTGGATTGTGTGAAGACGGCAGGGTATTTCCAGTACCCAACTACAAAAGTTGTATGGATTCGCTCAAAAGACTGGGCAAAAAATGTGGTATCACCAAGCCGCTGTCCTGGCACATGAGGAGTCACAACAAAATCTTTTATTGATTGAATATCAGTAAGTTAAGTACTTTAAAGAATGTAACTGCTAACGATTTAGAAACGAGCTATATTCTTTTTCTTTCACAACCTTGCAATATACAAAGAACGCCTCAATTCGGGGGCAAAGATACGATATTTTTCTTAATATCCCATAATTTGCAAGAAGAGAAACATAGAAATTAGGACTTTTTTACATGAAATCTCAAACTTGCCACATAACCCCATCATAAAATGAATAGCAAGTATTCCTGCTGAGTTTATCAAATCAGGGCCATTGTTGTTGATGACGACTCTACCGTCAGCTCATATATACCTTTCCGACACAAGCATATGGTGTTTTCATTTGTACCCCGAGTGTGTACAGTTTCAAACCATGATTCACATTCTAACATAAGAAACTGAAGTCGTGACCATTTGTGTATTTTTGCCAAACTAACTCCAATACATACAACAGATGTAAAAGATTTCTGCAAAATTGACCGAAATCATAAGAAAAAAACACCAAACCAGCAAATTTCTTAAAGATTATATCTGTTTATTAAGATTATTTTTGTATATTTGCAGCATTATTTTGGTGGTAAAGCCTGTTGGCCTGCCACGTGACAATAGGACTTTACGGAGCAGCCTATATCACAATTCTTCTCCGTAGCAACAGTCCGTTCTCTCTCACTGGTCTCTCCCTGCGCGGCAGAGGCATACGTTTTTATATTTTTCAAACACTCCAAATTGACAGCGCATGAGAAAGTTTACTTCTTTGTTACTGTTAGGCTTCGCTCTCGGCAGTTTCGCACAAACGCCCGGAGGAGTCAGCGGAAGCGAACTGTGGTTCAAGACTGCGCCTTTGAACTCAGACCTGCAAGGTTATTACCGTTGGCAGGATTTCTCTGGGGATTCCATACGGCTGATGCTATTGGACAGCCGTGGCGTCAAGTCTGAACTTACTCTTCCGAACAGTTCAGTCCATTACTTCAACTTCAATCCGAGTCTCTGGCTCGCAGACGGATTCCGTAGTCTGAGTGCAAACTCAAACACGGCAACCTCTCGCAGGCTACCGTCATCGGTGTCTTTGCACCGGAACTGGCAACCATCGGCAAGGATATGGTTGTCTATGCCCTTGACGGCCGCAAGGGCGACGGAGCCATTCTGAGCAAGGACAAAGCCGTAAGGGGTAGAGGTGTTGAACCACTGGACTATGGTTCAGCATCGGGTGAAGACCTGCTTTATCAATCAAGTGATTCCTTGTCCGAGAACGGTTTTAAGGAAAGCGCTCTGCGCGTTGTGTCCTACTTCAAGGTAAGCAATCCTTCAACAACATTGTGGGGAGACAACTCCAACACCACATTATTCATCGGAACCCCTTCCACCTCTGGCAGTTTCGGTACGGATTTCCCGACCTCGCTCTTCGGTAATGCTTCCATCCGGGGATATGCCCCTGAGCTTATTGTTTTCAGCAGGATGCTTACACCCGATGAGCGCAGAAAAGTGGAGAGCTATCTGGCGGTAAAGTACGGCATCACCCTCAAAGGCTCGTATCTTGACAGCGACGGAAACCTGACTTGGGACATGGCGGAGCACCAAGCCTACCACCATAGGGTCACAGCTGTTGGAACCGACACGGCAGGAAGTCTCTCCCAACCGCTTTCCGCAACATCATATGAGGAAAGTCCGGTGTATGCGGCCTTGAAGGAGAACGGAACTTATCATGACGCAAATCCATACAACCCTTCATCCGCTTCCCGTCTGCTTGTCATGGGACGTGAAAACGGCAATCCGATGCCGGACAGAGGCTTTACTTTCTGGGGCGACGATGATGTGGCACTTGCAACATATACCTCACCTACAGATTCCCTGTGGCATGTCATGAAACGTACATGGATGGTCAAGACCAACGTGCCGTCAAAGCCCGACAGTACAGTGGCAAGATGGACTGCGCAAGGACTTGAAGTGTCAAGGAATGGCTTTACTGACAATATCATCCAAGAGAAAGCCGCTTCCGGAGCTTATGCCACGACCCCAGCCCTTGTTGGAGGTGGCGGTGCCTTTGAGTTCACCTGTCCGACAAGTCACCCGACTTTTGACGTTGGCTTCGGAAGCATCGGTGGCAGCACATGCAAGTATGGATTCCGGTTCACCAATGCTGGAGTTGTTTATCCGATCATCAACGGAGCGGTCTCAAATTCATACATCGCCACGGATGTTGACGGAACGGACATTTCCATCCGCAAGGAAGGCAAAAACATCTATCTGCGTGTTGACGGAACAGGAAGTGCGACAAGAACCATATCCCTTTCGGATGCAACTGACACAGACACAAATGTGGGCATTATCCGAACGGAAGGAGCAGAGTCCGCCTTGAACATGGCAGGCTTGAGGACAGGAGGAATAGATGATGTCGGTTATATGGCAGAGCTGAGCTATGACCTCACACCGGGCAGGGAATTCTCGGACTATTGCCGCAAGCGTACCGTCATGCTCATAGACCCAAGCGGTGAAGGTGATTTCGACATCAACAGCAACAGTAACATAAGATGCTCCAAGCCTGATATGACAAGGGGCAAGACCATATTCCGCAATATCCTATGGGATGCAGACGGAAGCGGAAGCGATGTGTTCACATTCGCCTATTATGACGGCATTTCCTATGATGCCACTCCTACGCCGTCAAGTTGCGAGAATGGAGTTCCACGCAATGACGGGTATATCGACATCGGCATCAACATCGGTACACCAGTCTATTCCTATGTGCTCAGCGTTGACACCGTTGCAGGAAAAGTAAAAGGAGAAACCATTGCCAGAGGAACATTCTTCGGTGACACGCATAGAATCACGAATCTTGCCCCCGGCGCCTATGCGCTGTCCGTATCACAAGGTGGAGGCAACGAGATTTATGCCACTGGCAACGCACTCTACACCTCATACTCACATGACACCAGGACCTATCTGTCTGGCGACATCTCATGGACGGTGAACGATACAAAATCAAACTACCGTGTGGGATTGGAGCCAAGCCTCACGGACGAGATCACCCAATATGGCTTCGACGTGCGGGGCGACAAGGCGCATATCATAACCGGTGGATATACAAGCCTAACCAAATATGTCACCATCAAGCCGGGCGATGTGCTTAGCGTAACAGTCCGCAATATGCAGGTCACATACAAGTTGAACGGACAGACCGTGCATCATGAATATGTCTGGTCACTTCGTGCATGGCGGTTCTGCATCAAGTACGGAAAGGGCGAGACCCATATCACAGATCTTACCGTAAACGGTACGCCTGTAACCTCATTCACCACAAGGGGCAACGTGCAGATAGAAACACCCAAGAAGTGTACGACAACGATGACCGTCTATGTCGGCAGCGAGTGTGATGCAAGTATGCCTAACGGAACACAGGCAAGGGAGAACCATGTGGGCAGCTCGGACAGACAGGCTGACAACTCCTTCATTTCTGGAGAAGACGAGAATTTCACTGTCAATGGCAACGGCTCTACGACAGGCATCTACGAGGCTAAACTCACACAGGACAAGCCTGCTGCAGCCACATTGATGGTGTTTGACGTATCAGGCAAACTGGTAGTGTCACGCCAAATGACAGGCGAAAGCGTCAAGCAGGCCGACTTCAAGGTTCCCGCATCGGGTGTGTATGTCGTGAAGGCAATCTCCGAGAATGGGGAGCATACAAGGAAAATCTCAGTAAAGTAACTTAAAGGAAGATACGCATGAAGAATTATATACAGAAGGTGGCGTGGGCATTGGTTTTACTGCTTGCCGCCACACTGTCCCTTTCGGCAAAGGACGGGACAGCCGTGAGAAAACTCTTCAAGAAGGGTGTCTCTGACAGTATCTCCGTAGGAGGTAGCAAACTGGTCGTTCTTCAGAAAGACCTCATTCGGAACAGAAGCCTTTCCGTGAACTCTATCGGAGAGGAGAATGTTCCTGAGCTTGACTTTGCCATGACCAATGTCACGGCAGGAGGACATGGCTACCGTTTTCTCCCTCACGGAACCCATTTCACAGGCGAGGGTGCGACTGTCAAGATAAAGTATGACCGCACGAGAATACCAAGCGGCTATACCGAGGACGACATCCGTACCTACTACTACGACCCGGCCGAGAAGCATTGGGTTGCGTTGGAGCGTGTGCGTGTGGACAAGAAGGAAGAGTGTGTCGTTTCAAAGACGACCCACTTCACAGACATGATCAACGGTGTGATACAGGCACCGGAGTCTCCGCAGACCGAAGGCTTTGCCCCGACAATGATGAACGACATCAAGGCGGCAGACCCTACGGCGAAGATAAATGTCATTGCGCCTCCAAGCGCAAACAACCGTGGCTCTGCCAACCTGCAGTATCCGTTCGAGATGCCGCCTGCACGAAACGGTATGCAGCCAAGCCTTGGCTTGCAGTACAGCAGCGAGGGCGGTAGCGGTTGGCTTGGCGAGGGTTGGAACGTCAGCGTGCCAAGCATTACGCTTGACACCCGGTGGGGCGTGCCTCGTTATGACCAGTCAAAAGAGACGGAGACTTATCTCTTGTCCGGTTCAATGCTCTCCACCATGGACGACAACGGACAGATGGGAGTCGCACACCGTGGCGAGAAGATGGACAGAAAGGCTGACCGCCAGTTCTACACCCGCCAAGGCGGTGATTTCAGCCGTATCATCCGCAAGGGTGACAGTCCTGCCAACTATTATTGGGAGGTTACGGACAAGCAGGGTGTCAAGTACATCTATGGCGGTGACGGTGCTGTTGTAAAGGGCAATGTCACTGATGCTTCGGGCAATACCCGTGAGGTGATTGCCGAATGGAAGCTGAAACGTGTCGAGGAACTCCACGGTGACTATATAGAATATGTGTATGACATCGTGGATGAGGATGTGCGTGGCGGCTTGAAGGCCAAGGCTGCATATCTGAAGGAGGTTCACGCAGGTAATGCAGGACAGGAACCGCACACCGTTGTACTCTTTGATGGCAACAAGGTAAAGCAGGTAAAGACCAACAATGCCCGCTATGGATTCCTCGCCTCCTCCAACAAGCTGTTGGAGAAAGTGACCGTGAATTTCCAGGGCGAGACATTGCGCAGCTATGCCTTTGACTACAAGGAAGGTGCATTCCACAAGGAAATGCTCACAGGTGTCAGACAGTATGACAACACAGGAAAGGAAGTGGCTTTCCAGAACTTCGACTACTACGATGACGTACAGGCAGAAAAGGGATATGTTCCGTTCAAGGACGATTCCGAGAAATGGAACACGCACGATGACGGACTTGACGCAGGTTTCGTCAATCCATTGAAGACTGTCAGCAAGCGTTTCAGCGACAAGCCTACTGCACTTGGCGGTACGACAAGTTTTTCTGTAAGCGGTTCGTTCTATGCAGGTGTGGGTGTCGTGGACGGAAGTCCTTGGAAAGGCAATACCGTGGGTGGCTCATACAGTTACTCCAGCGACACGAGCAAGGGACTTTCCGCACTCGTTGACTTGAACGGTGACGGACTTCCTGACAAGGTATATAAGTCCGGTGGTTCTGTTTATTATCGTCCACAGATTAAGACAGACAACGGAGAAGTCGTATATGGTGAGCCTGTCAAGGTAAAGGGCATCAGTAACTTCTCGACAACCAAAAGTTCTACCAACACTTTCGGTACGAATGCCGTTGTCGGTTGGAATGTCCTGACTGCCGTTGTCGGAACGGACAAGTCAACCACTAAGACCAAGACCACTCAGTATTTCAGCGACATCAACGGTGACGGACTTGTTGACCTCGTTTCCAATGGCAAGGTATATTTCAACCATTTGGAGTTTGACGGATCAGGCAATGCCGTGCCTACATTTACATTGAGCAGTGCCGACACACCAAGCCCTATCATCTATGGTGGCAAGGTTGACACTTCTGTCATGGAGATCAGTAAGGATGAGCAGTCAGAAGCCATCAAGAACTCCCCTATGGAGGATATTGTGCGTGTATGGCAAGCGCCAAAGGATGGAACTGTCAGCGTGGCAGGGCAAGTGAGCCTTGTCGCTCCGACTGGTGACTATGATGCTGACGAGTATCAGAAGGCAGACGGCGTAAGAGTTGCAATCCAAAAGGGTGGCAATGAGCTTTGGAACAAGACTATTGCAAAGGGCGACGGCAGTTCTTATGCCGCTGCAGTCTCTTCTGTTGCCGTCAAGCGTGGTGACAGAATCTATTTCCGTGTGCAGTCGGGTTCCGAGGAAACAAGCAACGGTTCTTTTGACAAGGTGAGCTGGTCGCCTACCATTACATACGCAGGCGAGTCAAATATCTTGCCTAACGGGCTTTCTTCAACAGAGTACAAGCCAGAGGATGGTGCCATCTACGATGTGAACACCTCCGCTAATGTGGAGAATGGTTCAAGCGTGGAAGTTCACAGTGCCTTCCACAAGCCTGTAACAACCGACGATGTTGTTCTCAGCATCATCGGCAGCAATGAAAAGAAAGACAGTGACGGAAACGACAACCCGAACTATACCAAGAAGACTGTCTTTGCTCGTACATTGAAGGCTGGCGAGGCTTTCAATGGCGATTCACTCAACATCAGTCTGGAGAATACAGAAAAGCTGACCAACTTCAGCTTTGAGATTTCATCTACCTCAAATGTTGATTGGAAGAGCATCGGTTGGCAAGCGTCTGTGACTTATAAGGACTCTGCCAATGTTGAGCAGACCATGTCAGTTCCTGCACATTACAAGACTTTCGCAAATGCCTTGGCAGAGGGCAAGCCATACTTGACCACAGCGACTGATACAATTATGGTTGTGTCACCAGTGCTTATCCTTTCTGACAATTCCATCAATGGCCAGATTACTTTGACTGCCAAGACAGAGGATGCACTTGTTGGCAAGAAGTCTTTCACTATCGAGAATGGCATTTTGAAAGCCGATACTCTGCGATTTGCAACAACCACAGGAAAGAAGTTATGGTTTGAATACAGCTATCCTGCAACTATCTCGGATGAAACTGTTACTTCTGCCTCTGTTTCCATTCAGAAAGATGCGGCAGGTCTTGTGACAGAGAATGTCCTTGCTGGATTCTATGCAGAAAGCGATAATCTTGGCTTCGGTATGCTTTACCGTGGCTGGGGAGGTTTTGTCTATAACTCTGCAGAAGGCAGATATGCAAAGCCTATTGACGAGTCATTGCTGAAATTGCCGGAAAACGAGAACGACAAGGTTGATCCTCTCACAATGGCATTCACTCCATTGGGCACAGACCAGACCTCTATGGACAAGTGGGTCGGTCAGCGACAGGACATCTATCTTACTGCGACCGAGGCAAGCACAGCCCGATTGACCGAGCAGGATGTACTCCTTACCAATCCTTTGGATAACAATGCGGAGGTGGCAGGACTTGCAGGCGAATACTTGCAGGGCACGGGTGCTGCGGCTGTAAGCCAAGTGGTATCAAGCAAGAGTACCGTTGTGCAAGGCGGTGCACTTGGCATTACCCACAACAATGCAAATGGCAGTTCCAAGACGGAAGTTGCCATGATGGATATGAACGGTGACGGATTCCCTGACATCATTGCTGGTGGTACTATCCAATACACCAATTCGCAGGGTGGACTAAGTGGAGAAATATACAAGGGCATCGGCTCAAACAACTCTGACAATGCTTCTGAGGCGTGGGGATATGGTGGCAATCCTGTTGCTTCCGTATCACAGATTACGAATTTGGCGAAAGGTGTAAAGCAGTCTTTGAGCAATGTACAGACAGAATGGCAAGCTCAATTCTCTATCACTGGCAGTGCGCCAAAGAACACAGATGAAGCCGTAGAGTCATTCATTGACATCAATGGCGATGGACTTCCAGACAAGATTCTTTCCGACAAGAAAGTAAGATTAAATCTTGGTTATACCTTTACTGAACCTATTGATTGGGAACTTGATCGTATTCAAGGTGGTAAGAGTCTCTCTTATGATATAGGTGCAAGTGGTGGCGCTAACCAAGGTTGGGGCGAAACATTCTATAAAGAGAAAAACAATAAAATCAACAAGGCCTCCGGCAGTTTCTCAGCAGGCTTTGGTCTCGTAACCTCTGAAAGTGAAGAGGAATACAACCTTATCGACATCAACTCTGACGGTCTCCCAGATAAGGTCTGGAAGAATGGTGATGGTATCACTGTTGCCCTTAATACAGGCAATGGCTTTGACGAGCCTATCAGTTGGAAGGGTGTGAGTGCGCTCAGCGAATCGGCATCTACCTCAGAGTCTGCAAATGCAGCGTTCACTTTGACCATCAACATTCCTGTCATAAGCATCAAGATTTCAACCAACCCTGGTGCTTCCACCTCACATAGCATCAACCGCCCTACATATTCTTTGCAGGATGTGGACGGTGACGGCTATCTTGACATCGTTGAGTCTGAGAAGGAAAGCGAGTTGAAGGTTACACGCTCTGCCATTGGCAGGACAAACATGTTGAAGTCTGTCACCAACTCCTTGGGCGGCACTTTCACACTCGACTATGCCCACACCACTCCTACCTACGGACTTCCTGGTGGCAAGTGGGTAATGTCTGCCCTTACCGTTGATGATGGTATCCATGACGATGGACCTGTCATGACAACCGCCTTTGAGTACAAGGACGGCAAGCGTGACCGCCATGAACGTGAGTTCCTCGGTTTCGGTGAGGTCATCACCAAGAACCTCGACACGGAGAATGGCAATTCTGTTTACAGACAGGCTGTTGAGAACTACGATGTAGCCAACTACTACACGCAGGGCAATGTTACCGCCACATCCGTAGAGGATGCCAACGGCAACAAGTACACCGAGACAAAGAACCGTTACGACAGCTACTATCTGACTGCCGACGGTGACAAGTACACGTTCGCAAAGCGTGACGTGAACCTTTGGAGTGACCGTGCATCTGCATTCGTACCTCTCCGCTATACGGCAAACTTGCAGTATGATGGAGCGACAAACGGTGTGGTTACATCCGAGGCATGGAATGAGTACTACCTCAATGGCTATCATGGTGAGTTGAAGTCCTACAAGTACAGCGACAAGGGCAGTCTTGGCGAGGACGGAAACGGCAAGTTCGATTATGCGACTGCTATCAAATATACCGACAATGCAGGCAAGCACATCTTCGGACTTCCTGTTGATGTGACTGTTACAGGCGGTGACGGCTCACTCTATCACCATGTGACGGCGAAGTACAACACCAACTATGCCAACCACATCACCCAGATTACGCAGCAGTTGAATGACGGTGCGGCGGTTACCGATTACAAGTACGACTCTTACGGCAACATCATCCAAAAGACTCTCCCTGCCAACGGCAAGGGACAGCGCATGTGGTACAAGTACCGCTATGAGCCGGAAATGAACATGTATGTGGAGCGTATTGACGATGCGTGGGGCTACCGCAGCGAGCAAGGCAATTTTGACTATCGCTATGGCATTGCCAAGGAGCATCGTGACCTCAACAACTTCTACTACGAGACTGATGTAGATGACCTCGGTCGCATTACTGGCGTGCGTGGTCCAAATGAGTTGGCTACGGGCGTGCCTTATGCCATCGCCTTTGAGTATCAGCCTTTGGCTACCTTTGGTGAGAGTGGCATTACCGCTCCTGCATACGCAGTGACCAAGCACTACGACATCCAGCACCCTAACGACGACTTGGAGACCGTTACGTTCGTTGACGGTTTCGGAAGAGCCGTGCAGGTGAAGAAGGACGGTGTTGTGACAAGTGCAGCAAAGGGCAACTCTGCCAAGGACGAGAACGTGATGATAGTCAGCGGAAGAAACGTGTATGACGCTTTCGGACGTGTGGCAAAGGCTTTCTATCCTACAACGGAAGGAACCGGATCGAAGTCCACATTCAGCAAGTCATTTGACAATGTTTCTCCAACGGTTACTGTTTATGACGTGCTCGACCGTGCTACCTCAGTGACATTGCCGGACAACTCTACGACAACTACGGCATATACTGTTGACAACGGCAGTCATGCACTTGTTACAACCGTAACAGACGCACTCCATAATGTGCAGGCTACCCATACCAATGGCAGTGGCAAGACCTTGAAGACCATCCAGAAGAGCGGTCCTGACGGCGAGATTACCACCTCGTTTGAGTATGATGGCATACAGCGTCTTGTTCGTGTCACCGACACGGAGGGCAATGTAACGACCTCCACTTACGACATGGGTGACCGCCGTACTGAGGTGAACCATCCTGCAAGCGGCATCACAAGTTTCACATACGATGCGCTCGGCAATGTGCTGACCAAGCAGACTGCCAACCTTGCAAAGGAAGGCAAGTTCATCACCTACGATTATGACTATCAGCGTCTGACGGGTATCAACTATCCTGACCACCCGGAGAACAACGTGAAGTATTACTATGGTGGTCGCAATGCCTCTCAGAACCGTATCGGTAGGTTGATGCTCCGCGAGGACGGAACGGGTGCCATTGAGTATTTCTATGGCAAGATGGGCGAAGTCACCAAGACCCGCCGCACAATGATTGTGCCTAACCAGGCGATTGCTACTTATGTCACACAATGGACATACGACAGCCACAACCGCCTGTTGGAGATGATTTATCCTGATGAGGAGAAGATTACTTACTCTTACAATCTCGGTGGTCAGCTTGAAAAGGTTCATGGCTACAAGTCATACGGCTACGACTATGTGAGCAAGATAGGCTATGACAAGTTCGAGCAGCGCACATACTTGAAGTATTGCAATGGTGCAGAGACGTTCTACACCTACGATCCACAGCGTCGTAGATTGCAGAACCTTACGGTGAATAGTGGTGGCAACACCATTATGGATAACGCTTACACTTACGATGCGGTGAGCAATGTGCTCAGCGTGGTGAATGGTGCGTCAGTGCCACAGAGTGGCAAGGCTGGCGGACAAATGGCGCATACCTATACATACGATGCCCTCTACCGTCTTGTTGGTGCAACTGGTACTTATACAGGTGCGGACAACAAGACCGCAAGCTACACTCTTGCGATGGGTTACGACAACATGCACCGTATCACATCGAAGCGTCAGATTCTCACGCAGAACAATGTGCAGTTCAACGGTACATTGAATGTTGGTTATGATTTGTCATACACCTATGGAACAGAGACAGGCAAGAAGTTCCAACTTGCCAATGTGAAGGATGTGAACTACCGCACGGAGGAGACACCTTCAGAAAGCGACCAGGTGTATGTAAACTCCGAGTTTGCTGGAGGTCGCACGAACACCGCCAAGTTCTCATTGTATGTATCTCCTTACCTCGTTGCCAACCAAGGCGGACGCTATACCAAGCACATCTATATTGGTAGTCAGCGTGTAGTCAGCAAGATTGGTGACTTCGACTCTTACGGTTCTGACCCACGCCGCATCCAGTATGCAGGTAGCGAGACTGATGGACTTTCTGTTGACTATAAGCAAAAATATGTCCAGCAGTTGCAGGTTATCAAGGATAATTATGCAACCTTTGCAGTGCCGTACAACGGCGAGGACAACAACGACTATGTCGATGGCAAGGGCTTCTGCTGCAATGACGGTAGCTTGGAAGCTGCGCAGGCACGTGTTATGGCAAGGGCAATGAAGAACAATTTCCAAGAAGGCGACTCATACGAGAAGATGCAGTTCTACTACCACCCTGACCATTTGGGTAGCAGTAGTTACATCACCAACCTTGACGGTGAGGTGGTGCAGCATATCGAGTATGTTCCTTTCGGTGAGGTGTTCATTGAGGAGCGCAATAATATTTGGAATACGCCTTATCTTTTCAATGCGAAGGAATTCGATGAGGAGACGGGATTGTATTACTATGGAGCAAGGTACTATGACCCGAGGGTGAGTTTGTGGATTAGTACGGATATATTGGAAGAGAAGAATTATGGAAATTCAAGTTATGCGTATACCTATAATCCAATTACTTTTATTGATCCTATTGGCACAGACACAATAAATATATCCTATGTTAATAAAAAATGGAAGATAGATGCGCCCATAATAGCTGATGGAAATGACGTCTTTAATGTCGCAAATGGAGATAAAAAAGAAACCTATGAATTTTCACAAGGAGAGCATGGGAAGCGAGTGAATTTGTTAAACTTGGAAATAGGTGAAACAAAAGACAGTTATACACTAGGAGTGTATCATATATCTGGAGAAGCAGATAATGGCACAGGGTTCTATGTTGCTCCAGGAGGAGAGCCAAGTACAAAGAACGGAAGTGGTCGAAGGATTCCTGATGGAACATATCCAATAATTAATCCGACGGCTGGATCACAATGGATAAAACCTGGAGTTGGAGGAAACGTAAGTAAGCGAGGAATCAGATTCCACTATGGAGGAACAAATCCAAGATCTTGGACAGAAGGATGCTTTGTTTTATCCTCTGGGTATTCTGTTAATGGAAATACGATCCATTATAATGCTGATGAATCAAAAACGGCATCAAGAAACTTTGACAATGCTTTGGGAGCCATAGGACATTTTTCGTATCGACCTAAAAGTAGGACCTATAATAGAGAAGGGGCAACTTTTAATGCTCCAATTAAACATACCCTAATTCTTAAATCAAGGAAAAAGTAATAATGTTATGTAAGTCTGTGTTATTGAAGATTTTCAATAACACAGACCTTTAATTAACTTTTGAACACTCTAAAAATGAAGAAGTCCTTATCTTTGATATTGTATGTATTTATGTGCAGCTGTTGTCTTGGCTCTTCGAGAGTCTCATTGAATTATAAAAATGATGAATCAACAGACGCACTAGAAGTAAAGTCGCCAATCTGTAGTCCTCTAAATTCTGAAGATAATGAACTAACAGATTCTATAACAACTAATTTTTCTCAGAGCAATGTAACATATTATGGTATCCGGATTTGGCCCCAAGACGAAGAATACTACCAGAAAAGTGTAGAAAACAGGTTGTATCTTGTGTTAGGGATTAATGATACGTTGGTAGTTATATCCGATAACCCAATATTTTTTGGGGCGAATATATTATCAATAAGATCAAAAAGTAGAGCAAGGAAGGTATATTCAAGGTACAATCTTAATTTTGACAATGATCTTCCAATAAGATTTTATGCCACATCTTCATCAGATACTCTTATTTATGAAAAAATACCAATAAAATCTGCTCCGTATCAATTGTCCAAGGGTATATTGAAGACAAATAGGTTAATTGGTCTCCCCATATATGTGGGTATGCCTATCAAAGTGCTAAATAGAAAAGTGGGGATAGAGGGAATAATCCCACTTGAAACCTTAACAGAGTATAAGGTAATGTGCGTCATACATCCAGAAGCGGTTCGCTCTCTTTGGGTAGATAAACAATATATCCAATCATTGAAGCAGTTAAGTCACTGTGATATAACAATGATCATATTAAAATTAAAAGATAACAAGATTGATACCATTGAGTTTACCAATTTTGGGAAATATAAAATGACGGATGGAATGAGCGTAACATCATATTTAAAATTTAGATAATGCGGTAATGGCCAAAAGACGTAAAGAAATTCCAGTAAGCGAAAGAACTGTTATTTTGAAAGGATTACGAAAATGAAAAAACATTACCCGTTGGCGGAATTAAATATGGAATAAGATGGGTAATGCTTCAAATCGGGAGTTGTTGTAATAATCATCTGATTATCAATGTGATTTTTAAAAGATTAGGCGTAAAGGCAGGGAAAGATTCTCTGCCTTTTGCTATATTTGTAACCCAAAACAAAGAAAATGAATATACGAGAACGCTTCGGCACTTTATGCTCCAGATTGGGAGTCGAGCTTCAATGTCCACATTGCTACTCAAACAATATTATCAAAAGTGGTAAAAGTAGTACAGGTAAACAACGCTACCGATGCAAACATTGCCAGAAGCGTTTTATTACTGACTACACATACAAAGCCTATCTTCCTAACTCTGACACCAAAATCACTCAACTGACCAAAGAGGGATTGGGTATTCGCAGTACGGCACGAATATTGGGAATTTCATTACCACCTTGCTTAAGAAGATTTTGCAGATAGTAAGCAATATCAAGCAGCCACCTACCTCTGTAGGCAAGACCTACGAAGTGGATGAGATGCGCATTTTTATCGGTAAAAAAATCATCCGCGCTGGTTAGTGTACGCCTTGGATAGAGAAACTCGCAAGGTTGTGGCTTTTAAAGTGGGCAGACGTACCAACCGTACTCTGTCTGTTGTGCTTCAAAGTCTTTTTCTGTCCAAAGCCAAAATGATTTACACCGATAAACTGAAAAAATACAGTTATCTCATCAGCTGAAAAATACACCGTACCGTTTTCCGTTCTACCAACCATATCGAGTGGCACAATCTTACACTTCGTATCCACCTGAAACGACTGAACCGAAAACGATTTGTTACAGCCGCAGTTTATCAGTGCTAACAGCTATCATAAGGATTTACCTGTGGGTATAGCTACGGTCCGTAATCATAACACCGCAACCACAATACCCAATCCGTGTTTGCACTACTTGTCTGGAATGAGATGGGACAAGGCAGGGGTGTTTTTTATCCTTTGAATCTCCGAATCAACCAGCGTCAGTATCTCTTGTTTTACCTTACGATAGTTGGCTTCGATAGTCTCTTTGAGATTATCGGAGCCATCTTCGTTTTTGAATTCCACTATCACTGGGATAGGCTGGTATGCTTTCATTTCTGCCGACACCTTGACGCTATCCACCACTATCTCCGCATGGAAAATCTTTTGGTCGATGCGTTCGTCGAAGTTATCGGACACCGCACCCACGAATATACCTTGTGTGAGGTTGGAAATCTTGCTTGCCGGGATAAGGCTATCCATTTGCGTGGAAATGGAGGTGGATTTGTCGTTGCGGTTGATGGTCATGGACTGCCGTTGCTGTAGCACCTTTCCGAAGCGTTCGCTAAGTGTCTTGGCAGTTTCGCCCACAACTTGACCGCTAAACACATTGCCTACAGTGTTCTGGATTACCTTGCTCTCCTTGTCGCCATAGTCACGGGTAAGCTGCGAAAAGTCCTGAAAACCCAAGCACACGGCGACCTTGTTGCTTCGGGCTGTGGCGATAAGGTTATCCAACCCACGAAAGTAGATAGTCGGCAACTCGTCGATTATCACAGACGATTTGAGCTGCTTCTTCTTATTGATGAGCTTCACGATACGGCTATTATACAGACCAAGTGCTGCCGAATAGATATTCTGGCGGTCGGGATTGTTACCTACAACCAGCACTTTCGGCTCCTTGGGATTATTGATGTCAAGCGAAAAATCATCGCCCGTCATCACCCAATAAAGGGCTGGTGAAATCATTCGTGAAAGCGGTATCTTGGCACTGGCTATCTGTCCCTGCAACTGATCCTGCGCTCCTCCCTCCCAAGCGTCCATAAAGGGAGAAAGATAGTTGGCAAGTTCATCGTAAGAAGTGAGTATCGGGAATATCTGTGCGTAAGGACGGTTCAGAAACTCGATAGCATGGGGAAAGGTGCAGTACTTTCCTTTCTCATATATCTTCAGAAACCAAATGATGGCAGCCAGCAAGATAATCGGCGACTCCACAAAGAAGTCTCCCTGCTTCTGAATCCACGAACGGTTAAGGTTGAGCATAATAGTATAGGCACTCTCGTAGGCATCCGATATATCCGTCATAAAGGCGGGATTGATAGGATTGCACCGATGCGACTTTCTCGGATCATCGAAGTTGATGACATAAAACTGAGGTTTTACCTTGTAGGCATCCAAGTGATGAAGCAGGTGATTGTAGGCTATCTCTGACAAATCGGGGAACTTATAGTCGTAGATATACATGGCAAAGCCTTTCTCAATCTGCTGCTTGATATAGTTGTTCACAATGGCGTAAGACTTACCCGAACCCGGCGTGCCGAGCACCATCGAGGCACGGAAGGGATTGACCACGTTAATCCAACCTTTGTTCCACTTCTTCTTATAGTAAAAACGTGTAGGCAGATTGACAGAATACTCGTTCACCATGAGTTTGGTCTCCTGCATGAAACTCTCGTTCTCATTATTGAAGACATCTTCCATGAGGTTGTGTTTCAAGAGTCTGCTCATCCAGAGTCCTCCCATCAACAGGCAGATATAACCCGCTGTCATTGTAAATATGTACAGCGTGGCATTGCCCAAATTAGATATAGGTAACAATAATATCCACCAGTTGAGGAAGAACAGACAGGAGCCAACGACAAGAACCGTCCAAATCCTGTTCCAACTCATCTTTTCTGCTTTCACGCCCTTGGTTCCCAGACATGAGAGCGCCAGGAGTAAAAGCGAGAACAGCTTGGTGTAGAGGATAGAATGAAACAAGCCACCTGTACGGTTGAAGTTGATAAGGATTCTGTCAACAACCCCGATTGTCACTCCCCATATGTGCATTGCCTCGTAGCAATACCAATATACATTCATAATTGCGAGTATGATACTCACAGCACGGAGAAAATCCATTATTTTTCCCAATGCTCTCAAATCGTCTTCTTGTGCCATTGTTTTTCTGTTTTGAAGTTATACCTTGATAATACGATTAAAGGTTTCTCCCTTTTCGCTTCTTTTTCTTTCTGCGTAACTCTCTATCGAATGCTGCTTCCTGTGCCTCGTTGGAAGAACCATTCCCTGCCATAAGTCCAAGACCGCTGCCGTATTCATCGAACAAGCCAGAATCGTGACGCTCTTGTTCTGAGATTGCACCATCTTCCTTTGGAATGGTAAGTGGTATCGGCTGCTCATTCTCGTAAGGTAAGGTGAAATGCTCCTGCATGGCATTGGCAGAAAGATTCTTTCCAAGCCGTGAACCATTGAACACGCTTTGAGTGCGGTGGTCAATGAATGTTGCTCCGTAGATACGGCCGTCAGCTGTATGTCGGAAAACAACATCAATGCCCTTTGCTTTCAGCAGTTCTATGAACTTATCCTTATGGTACGTCTGCTTCAAGACTGCTTCCACGCTATGACGGGCCATCTCGGAGAGTTTCTTTTCCTCCTTGAACTTCTTGGTAGAATAAGCGAACCGTTTTTCTATCGCCTCCACGCCGACAGACTTATCAATCTTGGAAGCCTTGAAAGGATTTCCAACTTTGTTGCCCTGTCCGTCCGTGGCAGAATAGACAAAACCATGATACTCACGACCGCCAACTTCGCCTCTGACTTCCTCCAAGGATATATTATATAAGGAGAGAAGTGCACGGTACTCGCCCAATGACTGGAACCTGTAGGTGGTGCAGAGAGATTTTACAGTATTGGCAACCTGCTTCTTCACATTGCCTTGGCTTACATCCACCTTGCGGAGTGGATTGTCTGCCTGGCGTTGCTTGCGGTCTGCCTTGTGGAGATTGTACTTCTCCTCCAAGTCACGGGTGATAGCCTTGCTCCTATGGTAGTTGTATCGGCTATCCAAGCACTTGCCGTTTTCATCCACTCGGATGGTCACGATGTGCATGTGATGACGGTCGATGTCCTCATGCTTGTAAACCATGTATGGCTGGTTGCCATATCCCATGCGCTCCAAGTATTCACGGGTAATGTTCTCCATGTCCATATCCGTCAGCACATCATCGGGATGCGGATTCAAGGATATATGCACGACAGGCTTCTCTGTTCTGATGTGTGGAGAAAGGTATCGCTGGAAATCACGCAAGGCATTGGTGATGCACGTCTTTCCCGAACAATCATCGAAGATCTTGTTTGTAGCCAAGAGTTTTCCTTCTTCCTTGTTAATCTTCTCACCATTGTATGCCAGTGCGCCATACAATGAACTTCCGAAACTTATCTTTGCGACCATCTTTCCTCAAACTTACGGGTTAGTTCAACTATCTCACGGGTAAGAGAGACCAGTTCCCTGGTGCAGCTCTCCAGCTTATAGAGCAAAGCCATCGCCTTTTTCTCTGAGAAATGACAACGGAGTTCCTTGACAACCTGGTTGTAGTTGTTGCCAATCATTCGGTACTGCGAGTGAAAAGAAGAAAGCTTGGTGTAGTATTCCACCAATGTCTTGTCCTCTCGCAACACCTTGAACGGCTCGCCGAAGATGCGTGCCTTGGCAAAGACAGCCTTTGCCTTCACATCAGTCTGCTCATACATGACGAGGAATTTCATCCACTCGTCATCGTCGAACCGAAGCATCACATGGTGCGACTTCGGGTTCAGCTTGGGGATTCGTCCCCCTCGTTTTCTTTCTGTGTTCATATTAAAATGGATTAAGTGGTACATGCGGCAATAATGGAATTGCACAAACTATCGTCAGATTGGAATATGGGGAGCCCGACTTCGGAGAGGCTACCAACCCGGCAGGGCAAGGTCTTTGGAGAGTAACTCCAAAGGTTTTGAGTAACTCAAAACATACCTTGCTATGTCTTTGAGGACATAAAAATCCGCTTAGGGTGGATTGGAGTTAGCCTTGGTAAGAAGCCGTCCCCATCCCGAATGGAAGCTGTTCGGGAAATCCAGTCCTTTGCGGAGCATCAAGCCTTGTTCTTCTCGGAACGATATGGATGCGCTATCCATCGCTTTGCCTTTCGGGTGCAAAATTACGGCTAAAAATGCGCCCTGTACAATGCTACCCCAGACAACCACTGCAACTATCAGCAACATGCTGCCACAGGATTTGAAAACCATTGTTTTTTGGAAATTTCGTTGTTATTTTGCAGCCGAAACATTGAACCAATGATTTGAAAATATGATGAAACAAGCATTTGCAGCAACGAATAAGCCTGTCACTATTGCAGCGTCTCTTTGCATCCATGATGCTCCACTGACGTACAGACTTACTGATTCACTGTCGTACTGTCGTATGGAAATGATGAAGCATTGCAACAGTTCAAGGTCTCCATAATGGAGCAATGACCGATAGACATGGACATCAAAGTGTTCATATCTTTGAATTGGCAGGAAATCATAGAAACGAGTAATCAACAATTTAAAAAGTTAACGATATGAGTAAGACAAAATTTGTTGCGTTCGCAACACAGAAAGGCGGAATAGGAAAGTCCACCATCACGGCTCTTGTAGCCAACTACTTTCACAATGTCAAGGGCTTCAATGTGGCGGTCATAGACTGTGACGAGCCACAATACAACCTTGCAGACCTGCGAGACGAGGAAC
>CEAJ01022130.1_pt1 | contig 21996 bp, 20 predicted proteins | sample 554971 | NCBI WGS metagenome assembly CEAJ01 (sample SAMEA3182047, study PRJEB8094) | gut metagenome | biome: human; feature: gut; material: Stool; isolation source: human stools | place: Canada | collected 2011-11-29
ACCTTCGGCAGCATGGAGCCGGGGGCAAACTGCTTTTCGTCGATATACTTGCGCGCCTCGTCCGGCGTCAGGGTGTCGAGACCCTTCTGGTCGGGCTTGCCGAAGTTGATGGCGACCTTCTCGACCGCCGTCAGGATGACGAGCATGTCCGCGTCGAGCAGCTCTGCGAGCTTGGCGGAGGCGAAGTCCTTGTCGATGACCGCGGGCGTGCCGTAGAGCTTGCCGTCACGGCAAACGACGGGGATGCCGCCGCCGACCGTGATGACGACCGTACCGTTGTCGACGAGCGCCTTGACAGTGTTCTTTTCAATGACGTCGATCGGCTTGGGGGAGGGAACGACCTGACGGTAGCCGCGGCCCGCGTCCTCGACCATCGTGTAGCCCTTTTCCGCGGCGATGCGCTCGGCGGTCTCCTTATCGTAGAACGCGCCGACGGGCTTGGTGGGATGCTGGAAGGCGGGGTCGGCCTCATCAACGAGCACCTGCGTGACGACGGTGGCAACGTCCTTGTCCATCTTGCGGGAGGCAAGCTCGTTGCCGATGGCGTTCTGCAGGTGGTAGCCGATATAGCCCTGGCTCATCGCGCCGCACTCGGGGAAGGGCATGTCGGACTTGATGGCCTTGGCCTCGGCGGCGGTGGCCATGCCGAGGTTGATTATGCCAACCTGCGGGCCGTTGCCATGGGCAATGTAGATACAAACTCGAAAACCATATCAGCATTACCATATTCTTTGCACTTACTCAGAATATCAGGGAAGGGGATGTAGTCGTCGTCAAACTCATTGATACAATAGGCATTATCCTACATCAGTAGGAAGTCAGGTGCGACCGACTTCATTTTTGTAATGCAATTAATGGTCTTCGTCGAATAGATGGTTCCACTCGAGTCTGAATATTTGGGCACTTCCACATACCTCCGACCGTTAGGTCATTGATAATGCTTTCTACAGTGTCCATATCAGGACTTTCTTATGTCATCGGAACGGCGATGATACCCTAGTGTAGGGCAGAGTCACTTAAGGTTGCCCAGCTCGTACCACTAATTAACATAGTTCATTTAGTTCTCCTTCTAACACGAGCCATTGTCTCTTCCATCTCTCCACTGCTGCATCAGCTCCGCAAATACGGGCAAACTGCGATTGACCACATTCTTCGAAACGCAGGTGCTCAGGCGGAAAAAGCCCGGGCAGCCGAAGTCGTCCCCCGGCACGATCAGGAGATTTTTCTCCTTGGCACGGTCAGAAAACGCCTTGGCATTGCCACCGGGTGCTTCTACGAAGAGATAGAACGCACCATCCGGCTTGACACAGCGGTAGCCGTAAGCGGTCAGCGCTTCGTACAGTGCGACACGGTTTCTGTCATAAGCCGCAAGGTCCGGCCGCACATCCACACATTCTGCAATGACCTTCTGTTGGAGCGACGGCGCGCAGACATGTCCGAGCGTGCGCGCCGCGCCCGCGACGGCGGCGAACACCTCTGCGCTGTCCGCCGCGCAGTCCGGCACGCAGACATAACCGATGCGCTCACCCGGCAGTGACAAAATTTTCGAATAGGAATAGCAGATGATGGTATTCGGATAAATCACAGGCAGATACGGCGCATCCGCGCCATCGTAGACAAGCTCACGATAGGGCTCGTCCGCAATGATATAGATGGGATGGCCGATTTCCTCGCTCTTTTTCTGCAGGACCGACGCAAGCGCGTGCAGCGTCTCCGCCGTGTAAACGACGCCAGACGGGTTGTTCGGCGAATTAACGATGATCGCCTGTGTATTGGTCGTGATGCGCTTTTCTACTTCGTCGATCCGGATCTGGAATGCCGCTTCGTCGGCGGGCACCGCCACAAATTTGCCGCCGTTCATTTCGATAAACGGGCGATACTCCGGAAAATACGGTGCGATCACCATGAACTCCGCATCGTCCACACACAGCGCACGGATTGTTGCAATCAGCGCAGGCGCCGCTCCGCAGGTGAAAAAGACATTTTCCGGGCGGACTACCGTTCCCGAGCGACGGAAGAGATCCCGTGCAACGGCCGCTCTTGCATCATAGTCGCCTGCCGCGGGCGTATAGCCGTGGACAGCCACCTTGTCCTCAGAATCGACCAGCCGCTCGAACGCCTTCGTCACGGCATCCGGCGTCGGGATGGACGGGTTGCCGATGGAAAAATCCAGCACATTTTCTTTTCCGACGAGCTTTGCCTGCTGGATGCCGTATTCGAACAGTTCGCGGATGCAGGAACGATTCGTTCCCAGTGAATACATACGATTTGATACCATAAAAACCTCTTCTTTCTAAAAATGGTCTGTGGACAGTTCCACTTATCAAAACCATCCGCAGACCACGGAAAGGGAAACAAACAGCGGCATGAAAAAGCCTCAAACATACTGATGCTTCCAAATGAATAGGCACCTAATAGGTGCAACCTGTGTGACGCTGTTTTTACTTTTTGACCCAGAGCTTCTGTTTCTGCGCCGCGGCGATGAGCTCGTCGCGGAAGTCGGGATGCGCGATGGAGATGAGTTTCTCCGCCCGCTCCCAGGTCGAGCAGCCCGCAAGATTCACGCAGCCGTATTCCGTGACGATGTAATACGCCTGGCTGCGCGGGTCGGTGACGATATCGCCGTTAAAGTGCGGCAGGATGCGCGAGTGGCGCACGCCCGATTTATCGACAAACGAGCTCGTCATGCAGATGAACGCTTTGCCGCCCTCGGACATCGCCGCGCCCGTCAGGTAGTCGAGCTGACCGCCCGTGCCGCTGATGTGGCGCAGGCCCGCACTCTCCGCGCAGATCTGGCCGTAGAGGTCGACGGATACGCAGCTGTTGATGGAGATCATTTTCTCGTTCTTTGCAATGATGTTCGGATCGTTGACGTAGGATAGCGGCTCAACGATGACGCTCGGGTTCTCGTCGGCCCAATCGTAAAGCGACTGTGAGCCGAACACCATGCCCGTCACGCCCTTGCCTCGCTGGAAGCGCTTGCGGTTCGTGAGCTTCCCCGCCTCGAAAAGGCGGTAGTAGGCGTCGCCGCAGAGCTCGGTGTGCATGCTGAGATCCTTCACATCGGATTCCGCCAGCATCGCACCGACGACATTCGGCATTCCGCCGATGCCGAGCTGCAAGGTAGAGCCGCTCTCGATCTGCGGCACGATGAGTTCCGCGATGGCGCGGTCCTCCTTCGTCGGCTCGGCGATTGGGAACTGCGGCAACGGCGGATGCTCGCCCTCGACGACGTAATCGACCTCGGAGATGTGGATATTCTCGTCGAAGCCGCCGTAAATGCGCGGCAGGTGCTCGTTGACCTCCAAGATCACGATATCCGCCCTTTCCAGAATCGCGCGGGCAACGCCCGTTGCGCAGGAAAAATTGAAATAGCCGTGCTTGTCCATCGGCGTGACGGCCATCATCGCGACATTGACCGTCAGAAAATTCGTGTAATACCAGCCGAGGTTTCGGAAGATCATCGGGATGTAGTTGCAGAGCCCTTTGTCGCAGAGCTTTCGCTCATAGCCCGAGCAGTGCCAGCTGTTGTAGATGAAGTGCTCACGCTCAGGGTCGCTCTCGACCGTCGCAAGCGTCTGGAAGATGAGGTTACCGCGGATCTTGACGTCTCTCAGCTCGTCACGGCGCTTGGCAAGCGCCGCGTCCAGCAACGCGGGAAAGCAGACGTTGCTCGTGTAGTCGACCCAGTCGCCGCTTTTCACGGCCTTAACGGCCCCCTCCGGGCTTCTGAGCTTGGCCCGGTACTCGTCAAATACCGCTCTCATACGTTCTTGACCGCGTCATAGCCCGCGCGGTAGGCGTTCAGATTCAACTCGCGGAATTTGGCGGGAACGGTCTCTTCGATGACCTGCTCCCAGTCGATCTCGTCCATGCCGAGCGCCTTGACCATGCTGCCGAACAGCACGATGTTCATGCACTTCGTGCTGCCGAGCTCCTCGGCGATCTTCTCCGCGTTGAGCACGTGGCAGGTGAAATGCTTCTCCATCGCTTCAAGGCAGTCCTTGGGATATTCGCAGAGTCCCGCCGCGATGCTCGACGATGCCATCTCATAGTCGTTGATGACGGCGACGCCGTTCGGCTTTAAGTAGTCCGCGTAGCGCACCGCCTCCATCTTTTCAAAGGCCACGATGATATCCGCCGCGCCCTTGCCGATCACGGGCGCATACACCTTTTCGCCCCAGTGCACCTGCGTGGAGACGCTGCCGCCGCGCTGGCTCATGCCGTGCACCTCGCTCATCTTGACATCGTACCCCGCCTTCATCAGGCCGTTGACGAGCACCTTGGCCGTCAGGATCGCACCCTGACCGCCGACGCCGACCAAAAGAGCGCTTTTCGTATTGTTCATGGCTCAGTTCTCCTTTCTCGCAATGGCCTTTTTCGGGCAGACCTGCGCGCAGACCGTGCATCCGACGCACTGGTTGGCATCAATGCAGGCCTTTCCGTCCTTGACCATAACCGCAGGGCAGCCGACCTTCAGGCACATCTTGCAGCCCACGCACTTGTCGCGGTCCACCTCGCACTTGCCGATATCGTGCTTGATGCGCTTGATAAGCAGGCACGGTCTTCTTGTGATGATGGCCGCGGGCACCTCGGACGCGAGCGCGTCCTGCACTGCCTGCTCCATGGCCGCAAGGTCCTGTGGGTCAACGATGATGATGTTCTTGTAGCCGTAGGCCGCGAGGACGTCTTCGATCTTGAGCGCCGCGGCGATCTCGCCTTCAAGTGTGAAGCCGCTGCCGGGGTTGTCCTGGTGTCCGGTCATGCCGGTGATGTGGTTATCGAGCACAACGGGAATGACATTGCCCTTGTTGTAGATGATCTCCGCCGCACCGGTCATACCGCTGTGGAAGAACGTGGAGTCTCCCATGATGCCGAAAACCTTTTTCTTGGTCTCTCCCGCCGCTTCAAAGGCCTTAGCCATACCCATCGCCACGGTAAAGCCGCCGCCCATGCACACCACACTGTCGATGGCGTTGAGCGGCGCACTGCCGCCGAGCGTGTAGCAGCCGATATCGCCCGCGACGACAAAGTCCTTGTGCTTTGCCATCGTGTAGAAGAATCCTCGGTGCGGGCAGCCGGGGCAGAGCGCGGGCGGGCGGGAGACCGCCTGCACGCCGACGTCGACGCTCTGCGGCTTTTCGCCGAAGATGCGTTCTTTCAAGAGCTGCGGGTTGAGCTCATAGAGCTTGCCGGTCAGCTCCTTGCCGACGCAGTCGATGCCCGCAGCCTTGATCTGCTCTTCCATGAAGGGGTCGAGCTCCTCGATGACGTAGAGTTTTTCGACCTTGGAGGCAAACTCGCGGATGAGCTTCATCGGCAGCGGGTTCGTCAGCCCGAGCTTTAAGAACGATGTATCCTCGGGAAACGCATCCTTGGCATACTCGTAGGCGATGGATGCTGTGACAACGCCGATTTTGCTGCCGCACAGCTCCATTCTGTTGAGGTTGCTCGTGCAGCCATACTCCGCCAGCGCTTCGAGCGTATCCTCGAGCTTAGGATGATTCAGCGCCGCATTGGCAGGGGATGCGATATTCTTGCGCGCATTGCGCGTATACGCTTTCGGCGCGCAGATTTTCTGTCCGCCGAGCGTCACAAGGCTCTTCGAATGTGCTACACGCGTTGTCGTGCGAAGAAGCACGGGAATATCAAACTTTTCTGAAATGTCATAGGCTGCTTTTGCAAAGTCCAGACATTCCTGCGAGTCGGAAGGCTCCAGCATCGCCAGCTTGGCCGCCTTTGCATAGTGACGGTTGTCCTGCTCATTCTGCGAAGAGTGCATACTCGGATCATCTGCCGAAACAATGACAAAACCGCCCGTTACGCCGTTGTACGCGGCGGTAAAGATTGGGTCAGCCGCCACATTGACGCCGACATGCTTCATTGCGCAGAGACTGCGCACACCCGCAATACTTGCACCGTAGGCGACTTCCGTCGCCACCTTTTCGTTCGGGGCCCACTCGCAGTAAAGGTCGTCTTTATACTTCGGTAAGTTTTCAAAAATTTCCGTGCTCGGCGTGCCGGGGTAAGCGGAACACACTTTTACCCCCGCCTCATACGCGCCGCGGGCAATCGCTTCATTGCCCGAAAAAAGCTGTTTATCCAAAAAATCCCCTTCCCTTCTAGTATGTTTAGTGGTATATTTAGAATACACTGTGAAATCTCAAAAATAAAATACTTCTGCTCGATAGGCGGTATAAGAAAAACCTATCGCCTTTTATTTAGAGGTACTGCTATGACCATTCATCAAATCAGATATATTTTAACTATTGCGGAATACGGCAGTTTATCTGAAGCAGCCCAGCGTCTTTTCATTTCCCAGCCATCCCTTTCTCAGCAAGTACGAAATCTGGAAACAGAATTAGGATACAGCATCTTCCGACGCACTCCCCAAGGCGTTGTACTGACAAAAGATGGCGAGCTTTTCTGCTCGCAGGCAGAGTCTGTCATTGATTGTTGGGACGATTTTGAACAGTCCGTGTCACAGAGCGAAAAGCATCCACAGCATCAGCTGCGCCTTGGCATGGGTTCACGCGTCTCTTCCAACCATCTTTTTAATGACATCATTTGTTTTTTTGACCAGCACCCTGAATGGGAAATAACCATTATTACTGAAGCAGGTCAGGACTATTTGTCCTCTCTTCGGTCAGGTACAATGGATCTTGCTTTGGACCGTCTCCCGCCAAGTGACATTGCAGCAATGAAAGACGACATCTTCTCATGCGATTTAATACGCGAGCGACAGTGCATTCTCATGTCTCCCGATGATGATCGAAAAAAACTTCCGGGGATTACTTTTTCTCAACTGAATGGGTGTTCCATGATGACAGGACTTGAAAACTCCATTGAGGATCGTACACTTCGAAGTATCTGTAAGCGTCACAACATTCCCATCAATCGTCTATATCGGTCAGATAGCATTGAAACTGTCATGGCGCTGGTTCGAAGCGGAAAAGGCATTGTTATAGGTCCCGAATCCTTTGCCGCTTATTACCGTGTTGCTGCAGTACCACTAATTCCCGAAACCGACGAATGCCTGAAGTTTATTTGCCTCAAGAAAAACTCTACCCGCAAAGACCTTGTTTCTTTTCGATGCTTTTTACAAGCATTGTGCAAGGATCGTACGTCGGATCAAAACAATCGAATTCCCTGCTGATTGCCAAGCCTTCATTTTTATTGACATCTTGCGTCTCATCATTTATAACATCAGTGGTCGTGCTACTGATCGTATCATTTTTGTTCACAAAGTAGCTCGTCAATGCGTTGTTTGTCTCTGCCCAGGTGCTAATTGTGAACAGCGTGATGCAGTCCCCCCCCAGTCATGTCGACAAGGACGTCGTTCTCGGGCAGGCATAGGCGGTCACGCGCATCTGCATCATCAATATACTTGCTGCCGTTCACTATCGCCTCGATGACCTTGACAAGGCGAAAAACATCGTCAAGGTGCAGACGTCCGTCAACAGCAAGACCGGTTTTTGACCAACAGCATATCGTTGTCAACACCGTGTCGCAGCTCCTGTTCGACGTGTTCAGCGAAATAGACCGTCACACCCACACGACGGTCGGCACGAATCAGCTGCCCATGAACACACCGGTGGAGATCGAGGCGATCTTGAGATTTGAGCAGGCACAAGGTTTGGGCACCGAAGATTTTGTTTTTAGAATGGCAAGAAAAAGGGAGTGAAAGAAAATGAACCATACGCCTAGGATATTATTGTTGGCAACTGGTGGAACGATCGCTTCGCTACTCTTTGAGCACGGCCTTGCACCCGGACTTGAGGCCGAGCAGTTGCTCAGCTACCTCCCCGAGGCGGACCGCAGAGCCTTTTCCATCGACGCGATCCAGGTCTGCAATATCGACAGCACGAACATGACGCCGGAGCACTGGATCAAGCTCGTGCAGACGATCGAGGAGAATTATCTCCGCTATGACGGTTTCGTCATCTGCCACGGCACGGACACGATGGCCTACACCTCGGCGGCGCTGTCGTACATGATCCAGAACTCCAACAAGCCCATCGTCATCACCGGCTCGCAAAAGCCCATCAGCGAGGACAGCACCGACGCCCGGCAGAACCTGCTCGACAGCGTCCGCTATGCCGCCGACCCCGCGTCGCAGGGCGTGGTGCTGGTGTTCAACGGCAATGTGATTGCCGGCACAAGGGCAAAAAAGGCCTACGCGCGCAGCTATAACGCATTCAGCAGTGTGAACTTTCCTGTGCTCGCAGCGATTCAGGATCAGCGCATCATTCGCTTCATCCCGCAGCAGCCCTATACGTGGCCGGTGCGCTTTATCAAAAGCCTGCACGAGAGTGTCGTGGTGCTCAAGCTCATCCCCGGCACGAAGCCGGATCTGATGGAGTACCTCTTTCAGAATTACGACTGCATCGTGATCGAGAGCTTCGGCGTCGGCGGCATCCCGCAGGAGCTGCTGGAGGTGTTTTACCGGCAGATGAACGAGTGGGTCGCCAAGGGCAAGATCGTGGTCATTGCCACGCAGGTCGTGAACGAGGGCAGCAATATGGAGGTCTACGAGGTCGGGCAGAAGGTCAAGCAGGACTTTCACCTGATGGAGGCCTACGACATGACGGTCGAGGCCGTTATCACCAAGCTCATGGTGCTCATGGCCGAGTGCGGCAGCAACTATACCGCCATCTGCGACGGATTTTACAAGACGGTCAACTATGACCTTGTCAGCCGCTGAGGAAAGGGAGCGGTAAACGATAAAAAGATGTTACAGTATTTCAACAGCATTTATAGGGCTGCAAGTTGATGCCACATTCTGTAAGAGAATATGCAGAATGTGCAGTTTACTTTTTCCCATTGAATAGCGGGGATTTTATTGTCAGGCCATTTACTCTCCCATTCTAACAGCTTCGGCTTTGAGATGGAAAAAGACGCGGCTGGCTGCCGCGCCTTAAACCGTAATTATTATTGTAGGAGTATGGCTATACAGGAACGCCAGAGCAGCGGTCTTTCCGCAAGTGAATGGTGTCGGCAGCAAGAAGTTGCGACAACGACCTATTACCGCTGGGAACAGGAACTGTTAACTGCTGCTAGCGATAGTCGTCCATATAGACTTCCCTGGCAATTCCGCCGAAACGGAGATGGTCGGCGATCACAAAGGCATCCACAAAATCATTCTTTGGCAGATCTGGATAGGCGTCCTTGAATTTACGGACCTGCTTTGGATTCAGAACATGGATTTTCCGTTGGAACTGGCCTAAGCTGCCGTTCTCACGGAGTGCGTAAACAAGGCCGTCCCCGTAGTAGAGGTAGCTTCCAGACCAATTACCGCATCGCTGAGCTGGTGCTCAGCGCCGGCACAATTCTCTCTGAGAGTAGAAGAATTACCATGCGTCGCAAAAATAAAAAATCGCCATCTCAGTGAGCAGTAGCTCTTTGAGATGGCGATCTTTTATACGTATCTTCGGTTTACGTTTACTCAATGCCCGTCCATGCGCGATCAGGTTTTACGCTATACAATATAATTGCCGGGTAAAGCACGCCAACCCCGGCGCGCTTTATTCTTTCTCATGTCCGAACTACAATGAGGGAGTAATTAGGTGGTGCTTTGACGCTTGGGCGTCCCATGTCCGCACGTAAGGCTGTTACCCATCCCTCATTGTAGCGTTCAGTTAAGCATGTTGGATTCATTGCCCGTGTCACGGAGTAGCTTGAATCGGCAATGAGGGAGGAATGGACTCTGATTACAAATACTGCATAGGAGGAATGCAAACGGCCTCTGTTGGCACTGATGTTTCTAAGGGCAAGAGCATAATCGCCGTCATACGTTCCTTTGGAGAAGTGGTGGTTTCCCCCTTCGAAATCTATCACACGGACAACGAACTGTGCGAACTAGTAAAACTGTTTAGAAGTCTGCCCTGCGAGACCCGTGTTGTTATGGAAGCCACGGGTGATTGCCATTTTCCGGTAGCCCGGCTGCTGAATGACTCCGGCTTTTATGTTTCGGTAGTTAATGCAATGTTGGTGCATGACCACCGGAACAATAGTTTGCGACGCGCTAAGGCCGACGAGAAGGATGTCATCAAGCTGGCAAACTACTTCGCACTTTTATACTTTTGGGTTTTGACAGCTCTTGGCAGGTTTAGCAGATCTTACGCTTGAACGATAACCGATTGTAATACATCAAAAAGCAAGGTCGATGAGAAAAGGGCTTGTCTCAGATTTTCTTCATTCTGTAACAAGCCCTTTGATTTAGGTCAGAAATATCAAGACAATCATTCCACAAAGCACGCCGAGTCCAGCGAAGCAGAGGCTCAAGAGAATCAACCTTTTCAAATTCTTGCGTTCTTCGGTCGAGTACCTCTGTCCTTTTTCATTTTTTCTTCTGAAAAAGTCCTCAAACTCCATGCTTATCCCTTCATTTTCAGGTATTTCGCTACTGCAGAAGCGGCCGCTTCAATACCACGTACCGCAACGTTAACGTCCATATAATATCGACACAGAGAAAGGCCACGTCCCTCTACACACTGGCTCATATCCAGCGGCACATGGATAAATCCACTAATCATCCCAGAGAAACGGGTCTCTGCCAAATGCCTAGTATAGTAAGTGACATGGTTGCACAAGTGCGTTCCTGCCGCGTCAGAGATGATTGGAGGAATACCGGCAACACGGATTGCATCAACCATCGCCCGAACTGGCAACGTTACAAAATAGGCATCTGGTCCATCCACAATGATCTTCTCATCAATGCGCAAATTACCATCATTATCGGGAACATTGAAGTCATCTAGATTAATGCCAATCCGTTCAACAGTGATACCATTGTCATGCCCGCTCTGGCCGACACAAATTACTGCATCGGGCGCATATTGCTCAATCAATGCAGTCAAACGCTGTTCAGCCTTGTCATAGACTATGGGAATGCACTCTTTCAGAATCTCAACTCCCTCAATTTCATCTGCCAGTCGGCTTACAGCCTCCCACGAAGGGTTGATTGTCCAAAACTGACGAAGCGGCTCAAAGCCCGTAATCAGTATTTTCATATCTGCAACCTCTTTCTTTATATGTGCACGCGATCCGCAAGCGCAGGAAATACATCGCGCATCACATCCACTGCAGTTAGGTCGATTTCACTCCATTGGATACACTCATCGTCGCCCGCCTCTGCCGTGATTACGCCTGCCGGGTCGACCGTCATGCTGTGTCCCGCATAACGACTTCCCTTTTGCACACCTGCACAGTTGCATGATACTACCCAGCATTGGTTTTCCACAGCACGCACCTGATTAAAAATCCGCCAGTGCACAAGCCTTGCTTCAGGCCAGGCCGAAACAACCAGAAGTAGTTCCGCTCCCCGATCAACCATCGCGCGGTACTGCTCAGGAAAGCGCAAATCATAGCAGGTGCTTAATCCGATTTTTCCAAACTCGGTATCCAATACAGTCGGCTCTTCACCGCGGGTCAAGATCTTCTGCTCATAAGACTCGTAGCCGAAAAGATGCATCTTGCGGTAAATACCGACAAGCGCCCCGGTACGGTCGACCAAAAGTGAGGTATTATGAAGTTTGCCGCCGCGGCGTTCAATTATGCTGCCGCCCAGTATCCAGCATTGCAGTTGCTTTGCCCAATGAGAGAGCATTGTAAAAGTACGCCCATCCAGCGGCTCTGCGCAATGTTCATAATCATCAAAATCAAAGAAGCCGCAGCCCCAGATTTCAGGCAGAAGAATCAGATCCGGCCGCTGCGCACTGGCGGCAATTTCTTCAAAAATATCTTCCACATGGGCAAGACGCTGCGCCAAGCTCTCTTTGTCATTGACAGCAAGCTGTATGGTCGCAATCTTCATCTGCATGCCTCCTATTTAGATTCGTAGTGAACTTCAAATGTCATACAGCCATTTTCCGAAGAAAACGGGCCGTGCGGCATATGGGGAGGGCGCACCGCTACCATTCCCTCGGTATAGGTTTGCCCATTGGCAGAAAGGTCTCCATAAATGATATACACTTCCTCCCAACAGTCATGGGAGAGAGTATTGGTAGACTGTACACCCGGTTCAAACTTCAAAAGGCGAGTGAAAACATGGGTCTCAGGGCACTGGGTGATAATAAGCTCAGTAATTCCCTCGGGATATCCCTCTGGGCGGCGCCACTGACCGCCAATCTTCGGGTCGTGGAATTCTAATTCCTGCTTAGGCATATAGTTATCCTCCTTATTATTCAATGCATTCTGGCAGTATTTCTACGGTATACTCAAAGCTAATCGTCCGATCCATTTGCCGATCGCACAGTGTAATCCGCCATTGTCTGGCATAGGTAATCTCACCTATTGTGGGAATCGTTCCCGAATAGAGTGCGAGTCCCTTTTTCCCACTGGTCAGTGGGGCGCCCAGCTTTAATAGTTCCTCAGGTGGTAAAAGCTCACTGACGGGTCCTTGCTGATAAACACGCCACTCGCCCTTGTCATAGACTTCACAGGTGAGCATCAATTCACCAAAATGATCAGCCACCTCATCATAGTCCCACACTTCTGCAGCAACAAGATCCGGACATATCTGCTTTGCGGCATTAACACTATAAGCTTCCAGTGCGCGATCAGAATGGTCACTGCCGACAGAAATAAACCGTTTACCCTGCACTTGAATATAAACATATTCAATCTCAGCCGAGGTCTGTCCATGTCCCACTTGAATATTACCGCCCCGTGTCAACTGCATTACCGGCACAGGGTAGAACGTAGGTGTCCGTTTAGGGACGTTAACTCCAATTGCAGCCAGTTCATCAATATGAGCTTTAACATCTCTCTGGTCACATCCAGCATAACCAGCATTAACGACCCTGTCAATTGAAAGCTCCACATATTGTCCATTCAGCAAAAATTGCATGGTTTCATCTCCACTTCTCAATCGATTTGGTAACGCAATGGTACGGATTTACCGAATCGTATATCTGATAAAAGGGGCTATTTTCTCCGCCAACAACAACGACTTGAATGTTTTGTGGGCTGTCGAACTTTGGAATCAACGCATAGTCTGGCAGATTTTGATACTCAGGTGGGTACAGGTTCCCACGCACATCGACGGAATAGCTCAGATTCTCCTTCCATTCGCCCACTGTACGTGTCAGATTTTTCCACATAAACTCACTCACATCGCGCTTTGTGATCCCCTGTGCATCGAGTTGCTTTGCCAGTAATGGATCAAGCAGAATCATAATACCACGCTCTTTGCCGAGGCCAAAAGCACTGTCCACATTTTGCGCACTCCACAAAATGTTTTGCAGCCCCATAACCTTCCCCCGGCTCGTCAGTCCTTGGGTACGAAAGCCCCAACTCTCGCAAACAGTAACGCAGCTCTCGCTCGGTGCAAAGCCCTTATCGACATGATAGGGAGTCCACGGGCTTTCCGCTTCGTTTTCAGCAAAAGCAAACCCATATTTGAGCGGTGAACCCATTGTTGCCATCTCATTGATGCCAACACGCGAACCACCCAGATTGTTGATAAACATACGTACCGCACGACCAATCGCGGCGTTGGCCAAGTTGCCAGGTCCCAACGCGTTCGTCGAAGAATTCATTCCAACCTCTTTTGCAACCGGGCCATTTACAAAAGCCCAATAGGCAAAACCCGTCGTGCTGCGTGAGCTCACGTTAACATCAAGTTTCTCATCTGCCAGTATCTCACAGATTGTAAGGAGAATCGGCATATGTTCCGGCCGACATCCGCACATTACGCCATTAATGGCAACTTTTTCAACTGTAGCCGTCAAGTACTCAGGTGCAAGCTTCCCAATTACCTCATCGCCTATGTGAGAGGTACCACGCAGCATTTCCGCCACTGCTTCTTCGGTGGGAGGGATAATCGGCAAGCCGTCGCTTAATTCATTGTCAGAAAAATACTTTTGGATATACTCTAGCGTTCCCTCAACAACGAGTTTTTTTTGTTCTCCTGCTTTTATTATTTCCGTTGAAAGGTCTTCAGGTGTCAGCTCTTTTATAAGTCCTGCGACTAGGGCATCCATCGAAGGAGCAATGTTTCGATCCAAGTCCTCTTCACTGATATCTGTGATTGGATACGGTATCTCCACCCAGCGCAGCGTCGGCCGACCAAGTGTCCGAGCAACGGCATTGGCATCGTGGATAAAAGGAGCGCACACCAATGAAACGGTAGGCACGCCATGGCCCTCCAGTTGGTTTTGCAACGTCATCATGCGCATCGTGCCTGAGCCGCAATCTCCGACAAATAGAATGACCGCTGCCGCTTCATTATAAAGAGTATCCCACCATTGCTCCGACTCATCGTAACGGTATCCGTTCTCCTTGCAGTAGTAAACAAGTTCACTTTCCGGCAAACGCTGCTTAATGTATTTTCTTGCAATTGAAATCAGTACGTCTGAATTGGGCCGTCCAATATCAAGCAGATATACTTTTTTGCCGTCGAGCGGCTGTCGTTGGCAAAGTGGGTAGCGCTCAATATCGGTATCAAAACCAGCCGGATTCAAGCATTTATAGACAGTACTCATTTACGCACCTCCTACTTTCAAAGACTGCGTAAAGGGGCAGGCCACAAAATGCCCGGCAGAGACCTCTCTCAAACGCAAATCTGCTCCTATACATTCCGGTTTTGCATAGGGACAACGTGTAGCAAAACGACAACCAGGTTTCGGGTCGATTGGGCTGACAACTTCTCCACGAATCGTTTCGATTTCCCTGTCGCGCATTTTGATTGAGGGAACAGGAATCGCTGACAGTAACGCCTGCGTGTAAGGGTGTAATGGATTCTTGAACAGCACTTTGGACGGCGCATATTCAATGCACTGCCCCAGATACATAACTGCGATTTCAGTCGAGATATGCTTCACAACACTAAGATCATGTGTGATGAACATATAGGTCAACCCCATCTCATCCTGCAGGTCCATCAAGAGGTTCAGTATCTGTGCCTGAATGGACACATCCAACGCGCTGACTGGCTCGTCACAGACGATAAACTCTGGTCCGAGCGACAAGGCACGCGCAACACCGATGCGCTGTCGGCGTCCACCGTCAAGCTCATGAGGATAAGAGCCCGCAAACCTACTTGCGAGGCCAACAATATCCATCAACTTTGCCACAGCAGCATAGGCCTGTCCGCGGTTAGGATATACCTTGTTCACCAGCATCGGCTCAGCAATCAATTCCTGCACACTCATGCGGGGATCGAGGCTCGAATACGGATCCTGAAAAATCATCTGCATCTCCATATGGAGCTTTTTTAATTCCTTTCGCCCAGTCTTTGCAATATCTCGGCCATTGAAAATAATCTGCCCCGCTGTCGGTTCATGCATACGCAGGACGGTTCTCCCAAGTGTCGACTTGCCACAGCCTGATTCGCCGACAACCCCCAATGTTTTTCCGCGCTCAATCTTTAAGTCGATTCCATCAACGGCATGTAACATGCCACTGTTCGTTTGAAAATATTTTTTCAGTCCCCGTGTTTCAAGGATGATATCAGCCATTGCCGCCCTCCTTAAACAAATGACATTTGATGTGATGGCTGCCCATGACTACCGTTTCCGGAGCCACTTTGCGGCAATGCTCACAAGCATGCGGACAGCGTTCTGCAAAATGACAGCCATCCGGTAAATTCGTTGGGTCAGGCATTAGGCCGTCAATAGGCTTAAGCCTCTTCGCTTCCACTTCCAAGTCCGGAATCGAGCCAAAGAGTCCAACTGTATAAGGATGATGTTTATCTGAAGCGAAGATATCTTCAAGTGTCCCATATTCGATGATCTCACCAGCATACATCACCGCCACACTGTCGCAAATCTGTGCAACGATGCCAAGGTCATGTGTGATCAGGATCATCGACGTGCCAAGTTGCTGGCGCAGCCGTTTCATCATCAGCAACACCTGTGCCTGGATAGTTACATCAAGCGCAGTAGTTGGCTCATCAGCAATCAGCAGTTGCGGTTCACAGGCAAGCGCAATGGCAATCACGACACGCTGTTTCATACCTCCGGAAAACTGATGCGGGTAGTCAGCCTTGCGCTCATGCGGGATGCCGACCATTTCAAGCACGCGATCGACTTTCTCTTCAATCATATCGCTCGTCTGCTGTTGATGGTTATGTAGCTGTAACGCCTCAGAAATCTGTTTGCCGATTGGCATAGTAGGATTAAGTGCAGTCATTGGATCCTGAAAGATCATTGATATCTTTTCCCCACGGATCTTCCGTATCTCGCTCTGACTCATCTGCAATAGATCGTGGCCCTCAAAAATCACCTCACCCCTTGGAACGAAGGCTGTCCGTTCAGAAAGGAGACGCATAATAGCAAGTGACACCGTCGTTTTTCCGGCACCGGTCTCGCCCACGATGCCCAACGTTTCACCCTTGCGGACAGAAAATGAAATACCATTTACTGCGTGCACAATTTCTTTTCCTGTTTTATAAATAACCTCAAGATCTCTGATGTTTAACAAAGCTTCACTCATAGCACACCTCTTAATCCCTTAGCTTTGGATCAAATGCATCACGCAGGCCATCTCCTAAAAGGTTGCAGGACATTGCCGAAAGCAGGATAGAAAGCCCAGGGAAAGTCAGCAGATACGGTGCTTTACGAATAAAGTCACGCGCCTCGGAAAGCATACTACCCCACTCTGGTGCAGGCGGCTGAATACCCATACCAATAAACGACAGACTGGCTGCACCCAGAATCGTTCCTGCAATGCCCATGGTCGTATCCACAATGATGATGCCCAACGCATTGGGAAGGATGTGTTTGCAAATCACGCGTGCATCACTACACCCATACGCTCTCGCTGCCTCAACATACTCTTGGTCAATCACGTTCAGGATTGCCGAACGAATCAGGCGCACTTTACTCGGTATTGCTGAAACCATCATTGCAATCAGGAGGTTTAACATGTTTGGGCCAAGCGCCGCAACAATAGCCAGAGACAACAGGATTGACGGAATACACATAAATACATCGACGACTCGCATTACGACTGTATCGACCACGCCCCCATAATATGCAGCGGCGGCGGCGAGCACCACAGCGATGGCGAGTGAGCCAAGGCTTGTGAAAAGGCCAATCGACAGAGATATCCGGGAACCCTGTACCACACGGGCAAAGACATCTCTTCCTAAACGGTCTGTACCAAAAATATGCTCAGCAGATGGCGGATCACAAATTGCATCCTTATTTTGCATGATTGCCTGCTCATACGGTGCGATTACATCTGCAAAGAGCGCTACCAGCACAAAAAATATAAGGATTACAAGGCCTACCATTGCTGACCTGTTCTTACGCAACCGATGCCAGACCTCTTTTGCCTGACTCTGCTTTTTCGCCTTACTGCCCATCGCTTCGTTTATCTCAATAAACGGTCTCTTCTCCATACCGATGTCCTCCTAATGGGAATATTTGGCCTTAATACGTGGATCAACAAAGGCATAGGCCAAATCGACCAACAGCATTACCAGACAAAACAGTGCAGCCAAAAACAGAATCGACGCAAGCACCAGCGGATAATCTTTATCTCGGATTGCATCAACAACCAGTGTTCCGACACCATTAATACTGAATACCGTTTCAATAACCACTGCACCACCAAGTGACGTGCCAAAACTCATGCCAAGGCTCGTAATGACAGGGAGCAACGCATTTTTCAGCGCATGCTTGATAACAACGTCCCGCTCACTTGCCCCCTTTGCACGGGCGGTGCGGATATAATCTTGGCGAACTGTTTCCAGCATTGCCGAGCGCGTCATGCGCAGCAATCCTGCAGAACCCGAGACCACCAGTGTTACAATCGGCAGGATATAACTTGTCCACGAGTCGATGCCGTTGGATGGCAGCAAATGCAGTTTCAGCGAGAAAATCAACGTTGCCATCATGCCAAACCAGAATGCCGGCACGGATGCAAATACCATAGCCGTAACTGTTGCCACCGTGTCGAGCACGGAATACTGTTTGACTGCTGAAATGACACCTAGGGAAATTCCCACAATGGCGCTAAAAATGATTGAGAGGGTCGCCAACTTCAGTGTAACCGGAAACCGCCCCAGGATGGTCTCGAAAACAGGTTTACCTGTCCGATAGGAACGCCCAAAGTCCTGTTTCGTGACGATGTCTTTGACATAGTTTACAAAACGCTCTGCAAATGGGGCATCCAGCCCATGCTCTTCGTTGAATGCATCGATTTCTGCCTGCTCGGCATAAGCACCAAGAATCAGCCGCGCAGGTTCACCCGGTGTCATAGAGACGATGGTAAACACGATTAGGATAACGCCCAGTAGGACCGGTATCGTGAGCAACAGTCGTTTAATTACATATCTGTACATAAGTAGCCCCTAACATCCAAGTAGTGATATAGATTCCCTTATCTCGCATGACGGGTATCAGTTCCAACTGAAATCGTAGAGGTAATACATACCGTTCAAGCCCCAATTTACATTGAGCCCCTTGACACTGGCATTCAGGTCGGGCATCTCATAGAGAATGGCATAAGGCGCATCATCCTGAATGATTGTGAGGGCTTCGCGATAGATTTCATCACGCTTAACCCCGTCCATTTCCTTTCTGGCGTTAAGCATTAGTTGTTCCACCTCAGGGTTTGCATACCAAGCATAGTTAATGGAAGAATAGCCATTTTCGGAAACCATGTTGTAATACTGGTCAGGGTCGATTGCAGAAGTGCCGAGGCGACTGATAGCAAAGCCAATATCGCCGGAAGCAAGACTGGCAAAAAATGCACCTGTCTCCAAGATCTCAATCTCCATCTCAATACCGACTTCCTTCAAGCTGCCTTGGACGGCTTCGGCTTCAGCCTTACAGCTTGCATAGGTCGTAATGGGGACATCAAGTGTGCAGGGTAGAGACAATCCGGCCTCTTTCAGCAATTCCGCCACTTTATCCAAGTCATAGGTATATTCTCTAACCCCTGCAGTACAACTCATCACACTGTTGAATAACAGCGAGCTGGGATTGCCAATACCCTCACGGCAAGCATTCAGAATAAATTCGCGGTCGAGTGCATAGTTGATGGCTTGGCGTAAGAGTTTATTATCAAAGGGGGCTCTCTGGGTATTCATAGCAGCAAGGCCAAATTTAGTCGTTGCGGTCTCGCTGACCACAATGTTTTTGTTGCTTGTAATATCCTCATAATTGATTGGGGCAATAGCGGCGGCGGCATCCAGTTCCTCACCCTCCATGGCAATAGCAAGTGCATTTGCATCTGCAAACTGGCGGATCTCGATGTTCTCGATTGGAGCTACACCACGGTAATAGTCAGCAAAAGCTTTGAGTATGATCTTGCTCTCGTTTTCATAAGAAACGAACTGATAGGGACCACAACCAACTGGTGCTTCGTTAAAACCATCACTGCCGAGGGATTCATAGGCCTTTGCCGAGAGAATAAAAACCATAGAAAGGCCCTTCATAAAGGCTGCATAGGGAACATCCAGTTCAATCTCAACCGTGTAATCATCCACAGCACGCGCTTCCTTCATCGCAGAAAGATTCTTACCAACATCAGCCGATGCCTTGGTCATGTTGAGCGAATAAACCACATCGTCAGCCGTCAGAGTACTGCCGTCGTGCATCTTGACATCCTTGCGAAGATAGAATGTGTACGTCAGGTCATCGTCAGACTTTTCGTATTTTTCAGCAAGGCGCATAAATTCCTCGCCGGTCACGGGATCAACGTGAATCAGCGGCTCATAAAGGCAGCGCCGGATGATAAAGTCAAGAGAAAACTGGCCGTTGGCAATATCAAAGCTGCCAAGATCACTTTGAACTCCTAAAACAAGACTGTTTTTTCCGCCGGTCTGTTCATCGCTGTTGCTCCCATTGGATGAACAGGCAGTAAACAGGGCAAGACAAAGGGACAGGGCAAGAAATAGTGCAAATAACTTTTTCATTTGTATGCTCCTCTCTTTTTTAATCATTCCACTGGTATGATTAATTGTTGTGTCACTATAATACTGTAATCACTTTCTATTGTCAATACGGCATTGTAAATTCTACCAGTTTCACCATTTTTTCTTAATAGTAATCATGCAATATCGCTAGTTTCCGTCGCTCGCTTTTCACGGCATAAAAAGCACCGGACCACAAAATAATGTAGCCCGATGCTTCTCTTTTATATGCTGTTATCGTAACCCCTCTTAATTTAGCGTTCAAACGGAAAAACCGCACTCAAGTCATCATACAGCAGATCGATTGCTTTTTCTTTGTCTCTCGCCAAAAGTGCATCAACGATTGCGGCGTGATCCTCTTTTTTTTGCAGTTTGGCCATTGCTGGATAGCGGATGACTACCCGCGTAACAGAACTGACATAGTAGTGCAAAGTATCTGCTAGATAATGATTCTCCGCCAACTCCGCCATAGCAACATGAAATTGGGTATTGGCCGCCTTAAACGGACTTTTTTCTTTTGGTTGTACCTCAATCTGCGCTGCTATAATCTCATAAAGAGTACGGATTTTCTCATCGCTTGCCTGGTCAATGATGTTGCTAACCACAGCTGATTCCAGATAAAAACGAAACTGTTGCATCAGACAACATTCCTGCTGACTAACTTCATTGACCATGTACCCCCTGCGCGGATAGCTTTTAAGATACCCTTCTTGACAGAGTATCTGTAGAGCTTCACGAACAGGAGCTTTGCTGACTTCATATTTTTCGGCCACATCTTTTTCAGACAAAATATCGTTGGCCGTAATATTGCCATTGATAATCTCATCCCGCAGGCTTACATATACCCGATTTGCCAATGTAGTAGTCGCCATTTTCATTTCCACCTTTGATACCATATTGTTTTAGTTTACATTTTTCTCCGAAAATGTCAACTATTTTGTTCAGAAAAAGACATTGCGTGTAGCATCTATTCAGTAAAATATCCAAAGGAGCCATTGGCTTTGCCAAGGGAAATATTCCAATCTGTCTCATCCCCCGCCGTCGCTATATTGTGGCCACAATGTTGCGACACAATTTTCTCGTAGCCCCCTACTTCTTTATAGCAGATTGCCCAATGGCGGTAGCTTCTCATATACACCGTTGTTCATCAGCGTGGATGGAATTGATCCTCTTTTTGCCGCAAGCCTCCAAAAACTCCTTTTTATTTCGTCGATTCACCTCTAAGTATGACGCAGTCTTCTCCAGCACAGCGTCCAGAGCGTGGCAATCGCTCATTTTTTGAGCCAGTAGAGGAATCGTATTCTTCTTTTCTCACCCCGAATCGCCCACGTCTGAGCAACCGTGGCTTCATACCATCGATATAGTAGGCTCACAGGTTACATAAGAGTATGGTTGCTATCGAAAGTACCATACAATCTGTTTGGAATCTCTGATAAATTGAATCCGTCTGTGGTACTCTCTAAAAGAGTTATTTTTGTAGTTGCTTTTTTGTTAAGAATTGTTATAATAATGGCAGTATTACTGGTAGCATCAGTGATACTACCAGTACAGAGTTTTGGTAATGTAATCAACGCAAAACAGAAAAAGGAAGGAAAAGAGAACATTATGCCCTGCACCACAGTACTGGCCGGTAAGCTAGCGACGAATGATCGCTCGACGATGATTGCGCGCACGGACGACGGCCATTTTGATGAAAAGCGACTGATCGTGATCGAGCCCGACCAGCAGCCGAAGGTTTATAAAAGCGTGGAGTCCCACGTGGAGATCACGCTGCCCGAGAACCCCATGCGCTACACGTCCTGCCCGAGCGTGGACCCGAAGCACGGCATCTGGGCCGCGACCGGCATCAACGCCGCAAACGTCGGTATGACCGCGACGGAGACCACGACCTCGAACCCGCGCGTGCTCGCGGCCGACCCGATGGTCGAGCTGCGCGAGGCGAAGGACGGTGAAGAGAAGCGCTGCGGCGGCATCGGCGAGGAAGATATTGTCGTGCTCGTCCTGCCCTATATTCACTCCGCGCGCGAGGGCGTGCTGCGCCTCGGCGCGCTTTTAGAGCAGTACGGCACCTATGAGTCGAACGGCATCGCTTTCAACGACGAAAACGAGGTCTGGTGGCTCGAGACCAT
>CEAJ01005280.1_pt1 | contig 21031 bp, 18 predicted proteins | sample 554971 | NCBI WGS metagenome assembly CEAJ01 (sample SAMEA3182047, study PRJEB8094) | gut metagenome | biome: human; feature: gut; material: Stool; isolation source: human stools | place: Canada | collected 2011-11-29
CTTTCCCTGTATATTCTCATCGCTACTCGCGCTCGTAGCTCATGTTCCAGAGCTTCGCTCTGTCACTGTCGCGGCGCTCCTCGAATATCCATGCAAAGTCCACACCCTGTGCAAGCACAGCTGTTGACTTTCCCTGTATATTCTCATCGCTACTCGCGCTCGTAGCTCATGTTCCAGAGCTTCGCTCTGTCACTGTCGCGGCGCTCCTCGAATATCCATGCAAAGTCCACACCCTGTGCAAGCACAGCTGTTGACTTTCCCTGTATATTCTCATCGCTACTCGCGCAAAAAAGCCCCTTATACAGTGGCTTTCCAGCTTGCTGTATAAGGGGCGAATATTCAATCCGCGGTTCCACCCTTATTATTCTCTCAATCAGGAGAACATCTCATTATGATTATAACGGAATCACCGTGCCGTATTGGGGCCGCTCGGAGGTGGTTTTCCCATATCCGTATTCTAAAGCACTTCCACCATATATGCTTCTCTCTGTAGAACCGTAACATAGTACTCTTCTCGTCAACGCTTTAGTAAGAAGTATATTTCAAATTTTACATAATGTCAACCTGTTAATCATTGATTTTTGTATTTAAAAATGCTATTATTTCTATATTAATTTTCGAACAATTTAATATTATTTTTAGGGAGGAACTAATGGATAAATTACATTCACACAACTATCTTATTGTTTTAGTTGGAACAATTGCATTATCAGTTATGACATTTTTTTCAGAAGGGATTAATATCCGTGCATTTATCGGAATTGGCATAATGCTTGCCAGTCTTATTGCTGCTGGTATTGGTAAGTTCTTAATTCAGAATCATTTTATTAAAGCTTTGCTCATTAATCTTACGCCTTCAATTGCTACATTTGTATATGCTTTTGTTTTAGGCGGCAACTCAGTTGCATTTCTTGCCAACTTTGTATTTCTATCAATGATGGCATTATATTTTGATAAGAAGTACATTATATATTACTCTGTTCCTGTTGCTAATATTGCACTTATATGTACCATATTTTTCCCATTCGTTATTGATGGGGCTAATTACGACAGAGTAGATGCCTTTACAAAGGTATTCCTTTTTGACCTTGTTGCTATTATTTTATACAAAGCTGTTGACAGAGGACGAGAGCTTCTTTCTCAGAGTGAAGAAACACTATCTACTATTAACAGCAACTCACATGCAGCCAATGACATAGCCATTAATCTTAATTCAGCTATCGAAAATTGTAAGAACGGACTTGATAACTTATCTGAACAGGCAACTAAGGTAAATGAAGCTGCTTCTCAGATGAATACCGTTATTGACGATACAACCAATGCAACTATATCTGTAACTGAGAAAATTCAGGATGCCACCGATGAAATCAATAAGAATTATGAGCTTTCCAAAGAGCTTGATGCTGGCTTCGAAAAAGTTGATACATCAGTCAGAGCCGGTAATAACGAAGTAAATGTTGTTAAAAACACTCTTTCGGAGATGGCAGAAACTGTTGGCTCTGCCAGAGGAGCTATGTCTGAGCTTATGAACGAGATGTCTAAGATCACTTCTATTCTTGAAGAAATCAATGCAATTGCAGCCCAGACTAATCTTCTTTCTCTTAATGCCTCAATTGAAGCCGCAAGAGCCGGTGAACATGGTAAAGGATTTGCTGTAGTTGCAGATGAAATCCGTCATCTATCTGAACAGAGTTCAGAAGCTGCAGACAATATCCACAAAATCATTAACGGTCTTTCAGGTATGACAGATGAAGTTTCTAACCGCGTGAATGCAGGTGCTGAATCAGCTAATGATGTTGTTTCCAAGATGGACACTCTTGTCAATGTCCTCTCCGGAATTAATGATTCAACAGAAGTTGCACACGATCTTGTAAGGGAACAGTATAAGGTAATCGAATCTGTCAGGACAGCTTTTGACAGCGTTAACTCAGACATTCAGACGCTTGTTGCTACCTCTGAAGAGAACGCTGCAATGATATCTAATATTTCAGAGAGCATCCGCCATCAGGAAGAAGCCGTTTCGAATGTTGACGATGGCATCGAGCATGTCTTAAAGCTTTCTGGTGAATTGAAAGAACAATTTAATTAATATGCATATAAAAAGTGGCAGTCTTTAGGAATACCTGAAGTCCTGCCACTATTTTTAACATAAACCTATCTTTTTATCCAATCAAGTTTCTCAAATTAAGTTCACCCAATCAAGTTTCCCCAATCAAGAAAGTTTCATATCTCCATCTTTAACCCAGCCAATCTTTTTAAGAAGCATATTAATAAGCGGGCATATCACTGCCGGAAGAATGAATGATACAAGTATCAATCCAGCCCAGTCAAATCCTGTAATTGCCGCTTTAGTTCCATTGGCAATATCAGCTACCCAGCCTGAATATACGCCAATCTGACCGACAAATCCGCAAGTTCCCATACCAGATGATACCGGAGTGCCATTCATCTGCAGCTTAAACAGGCATGTTGCCATAGGACCTGTAATTGCAGACGTAACTATCGGTGCTATCCATATTCTCGGATTCTTAATAATATTTCCCATCTGAAGCATTGATGTACCAATTCCCTGAGAAACAAGTCCTCCCCATCGGTTCTCCTTAAATGACATAACTGCAAATCCAACCATCTGCGCACAGCAGCCTGCAACTGCTGCTCCGCCTGCAAGCCCAGTAAGTCCAAATGCAGCACATATCGCGGCTGATGATATAGGAAGTGTAAGTGCAATTCCAACAAGAACTGATACTGCAATTCCCATAAGGAAAGGCTGAAGATTAGTTGCAAGCATAATAAGTTCGCCAATCTTCATTGCCGCTTTTCCCAAAGCCGGTGCAATAAGAGCCGCTACTCCTGTTCCAACACCTATAGTAACAAGCGGTGTAACAAGAATATCTATCTTAGTTTCTTTAGAAATCATCTTACCTGCTTCTGCTGCAATAATGGCAACAAAGTATACTGCAAGCGGACCACCTGCTCCACCAAGTGCATTAGATGCAAATCCAACAGTTATAAGCGAAAACAACACAAGTGGAGGGCATTTCAATGCATAACCGATTGCAACCGCCATTGCCGGTCCGCTCATTGCTGACGCAAGCCCTCCAACTGTATAATTCACGCCACTCACTGTTGCCACAGTATTAGTAAGAAAACCGATATGTAACTGTGTTCCCAATGTATTAAGAATTGTTCCTATAAGCAATGAACAGAACAGTCCCTGCGCCATCGCTCCCAGTGCATCAATTCCATACCTTTTAACTGAAACTTCAATATCCTTGCGTTTCAGAAATGCCTTAAATTTCTCCCACATAATAAACCTCACTTTGTAAGTTTTCATTATGATAGCATATTATGTGGAGATTGTGAATATAGCAATTTTTACTCACCCTATATCATCCAAATTTCTTTTAATACAACTCATACGCCAGCTTCCTTTCGGCTGATTTATATTTTTATTATATTTTAGCCGAAATATAACCGTTTTATTCCAAGAGTCATCATTATTTGATAAATTTTATAGCATTATTATTCAAAGCATTATAATTATAATTAATCTGGTATTAAATAGACTGAATATAGCAAATCCGAAAGCATCAACCTTTTTAAGGTATGTGTGATTTATATATCTTTGTTTATCGGCTAATAATGTGTATTCTTTTTTACATCTGATTTTTTCCATAATTCCAACCTTAATTCTTCGATTTTTTTGAATCATTTTTATCTATAAATGTTGAGTCAGCTAATCCAAATATCTTTTTTGATAACAATGATAAATCATCATTTGCGGCAAAAACACTTACATTTCTTCCTATTGCTACCCCTAATATACTAATCATCTATATACTGTCATTCAAATATAATACAATCTATCACCTGATACCTCCCAATAGTCGCATTTTCTAGCTTCTTATAGGTAATTTCCCAGTCCAGACATCATATTCAAGCCAAAACAGCATTAAAAAACCTATAAGATGCTTCAAACAAAACAATCTTATAGGCTTTTCAACTCTAAGTATTCAATTTCCCTGCCAAAACTACCTATCAGTCAACATGAAAAATGTTTCTTATAGGAAGACGACAATTCCACACTATATTTTAGACATTAGCGACTGAATTTCCTCATGCGAAATCGCCAAAGCTGCCAGATCTCGCCGATGCAGTGATGCCGCCAACACCAACACCGCAGCAATCAAGCAAGCAATAAAACAAGTAGCAAGCGCTCCTAAGAAATCCTTGTCTCACGAATCACCTTTCTTACAGCCAGTACCTTGCCTGCTGAAACTGAAAGCTCATCGACACCCATCTTAAGAAATTCTTCTGTAAGTGTTGTGTCTGCACCGAGTTCACCACAGATACCAGCCCAGATGCCCTCTGCATGTGCATTCTCAACAACCATTCTTATCATGGCAAGAACGGCAGGGTGATGTGCATCGTAGAATTCATCAAGCTTTGTGTTCTGACGGTCAATCGCAAGCGTGTACTGTGTCAGGTCATTAGTTCCAATACTGAAGAAATCTACTTTCTTAGCAAGCTGACGGCTCATAATTACTGCTGCCGGAGTCTCAATCATAATTCCACTCTTAGGATTGCCGAATTCAATTCCCTGCTCTGTAAGCTCAGCCTTGACTTCATTCTCAATAACCTTAATCTTATCAACTTCCTGTTCGCTGATTATCATAGGGTACATGATAGATATGTTTCCATATGCACTTGCTCTGTAAAGAGCGCGTAACTGTGTCTTGAATATCTCAGGTCTTGTTAGGCATATCCTGATTGCTCTAAGACCAAGAGCAGGATTATCCTCTTTATCAAGCCCGAAATAATCACACTGCTTATCAGCACCGATATCAAGAGTTCTTATAATTACCGGTTTTCCTGCCATGCTTTCAGCTACAGTACGATATATGTTGAACTGTTCTTCTTCTGTTGGAAATGTATCAGATTCAAGATATATGAATTCACTTCGGAACAGTCCGATTCCTGCTGCATCATTTGCAATAACATTTGCAAGGTCCTTAATGTTACCAATATTAGAATAAAGCTTAATCTTCTTGCCATCTAAAGTCACATCTTCCTTGCCTTTAAGTTCCTGCAAAAGAGCTTTCTTCTCATTGTCTTTGCGCTGTTCCTCCTGCATTGCTGACAGGGTTGCCTCATCAGGTTCAATATATACAACACCGTTAGTTCCATCGACAACGGCAAGCTTTCCATTAAGAGATTCATCAATAACAATATCTGAACCAATCAAAGCCGGAATGCCCATTGTTCTTGCAAGAATTGCAGTATGTGAATTAACTGAACCCTTCTGTGTAACAAATGATAATATCTTGCTCTTATCCATCTGGACTGTCTCTGATGGTGCCAGATCCTCTGCCACCATAATAACAGGCTCATCTGCATCTACACCGCTTCCTGTATTGCCGGAAAGTATTCCTAACAGTCTTTCTGTAATATCTTTGACATCTGCTGCTCTTCCGCGCATATATTCATCGTCCATGGCAGCAAACATCTGTGAAAAATTATCCCCTGTCTGAGCTATGGCATATTCTGCATTCACCATCTGACTCTCAATAATATGCTCAACAGATTCCTTATAATCGTCATCTTCAAGCATCATCTGATGAATCTCAAATATTGCCGCATTAGCCTCGCCAACTTCGCGAAGTGCTTTATCATGAAGTTCCCCCAGTTGTTTAAAGGCTGTTTCTACAGCTTCATAATAACGGTTCTTCTCAGCTTCTGCATCAGTAACCTTTACACGCTTAACCTGATGTTCACCCTTTTCATACACCATTATCTTACCTATAGCAATGCCTCCAAATACACTCTTTCCAGTATATTTATTCATGTGCACCTCCTGACTGCTACATATTGCTCTTCATGAATTCTTCAATCTTAGCTGCTGCAGCCTCTTCATCTTCACCTTCTACAGTAATTGTAACTTCATTTCCACATTTTACTGCAAGTGCCATAACACCGAAGATTTTCTTGCAGTCTCCTGACTTGCCATCCTTAGTGATTGTAATCTTACTGCTAAATTCCTTAGCTGCCTTTACAAGCTCTCCTGCCGGACGAGCATGTATGCCTTCTGCATCTGTAATAACATACTTAAATTCCTTCATAATTAAACCCCGCCTTTCTTAGGCTGCTTTCTTCTTAAAGAGCCCTAAACATATTGTTGAGATGATAGTTCCTGCCACAAGTGCAATCACATAATATATTGCATTGCCTACTACAGGGAATACGAAAATGCCGCCATGTGGTGCCATTAAAGTACATTTGAAAAACATACTGACAGCACCTGCTGCACCTGAGCCTATGATACATGCTGGTATTACATGTAAAGGATCTGCTGCCGCATAAGGTATTGCACCTTCTGTTATAAATGCAAGTCCCATAATAAAGTTAGTCGGACCGGCATCTCTTTCTTCCTTAGTAAACTTATTCTTAAAAAGTATTGTTGCAAGAGCAATCGCACATGGTGGAACCATACCACCTATCATTACTGCTGCCATTATATCATAATTACCTGCTGCAATGGAAGCAGTTCCGAAAACATATGCTGCTTTATTGAATGGACCACCCATATCAATTGCCATCATGGCTGCAAGTATGAATCCAAGAAGAACCCTGCTTGTGCTTCCCATTCCTGCAAGGAAGCTGTTAAGTCCTGTGTTAATTCCACCCATTACAGGCTCTACGATAAATGTCATTCCAAGTCCTATTACCAGAATACCGACTACCGGATATATAAGTACAGGTGCTATCTTTTCCAATGCCTCTGGTAACTTATCACATAACTTTCTTAAAAGAACTATAATGTATCCTGCTGCGAAACCTGCAACCAAAGCTCCTAAAAATCCGGACTTTCCATTAGCTGCAATATAACCACCAACAAAACCAAGTGCAAGTGCCGGTCTGTCACCAATGGCCATTGCAATAAATCCTGCCAGTACAGGAAGCATGAAACCAAATGCTGCTCCTCCGATAGTCTTAAACATTGCCGCAACAGGTGTTATCGTACCAAAGTTGCTTCGTTCTGCCTCTGACAGTGCATTCATATCAACATTAAGTCCATCAATAAGAAATGCTATGGCAATCAGAATACCTCCGCCTACAACGAAAGGTAACATATGTGATACACCATTCATAAGCTGTGTATATATCTTATGTCCTATGCCGCCGCCCTTCTTTGCTGATGTGCTTTCCTTCTTCTCAGAAGTTCCTGCCTTATATACAGGTGCATCTCCTGCCAGAGCTTTCTTTATAAGTTCATCTGCTTTATTAATTCCATCTGAAACCTGACACTCAATTACTTTCTTTCCATCAAATCTCTCCATTGGAACCTGTGCATCTGCCGCAACAATAATACATTCTGCTGATTCAATATCTGCATCTGTCAGTACATTCTTAGCTCCGCCAGAACCTCTTGTCTCAATCTTAATTGCACATCCAGCCTTAGCTGCTGCCTTCTCAAGTCCTTCTGCCGCCATGTAAGTATGTGCAATACCTGTAGGGCAGGAAGTAACTGCAAGAATCTTAGCCGGCTTGTCATCTTCCTTTTCAAGTCTTTCATCTATACTCTTTGCTTCCTCATCCGCTCCGTCTATGATTTCAAGAAACTCCTCAGGACTTCCTGCCTGCATGAGCTTTGCCACGAAATCCTCGTCCATAAGAAGCACTGATAACTTGCTTAATACATCAAGATGCACATTATCCTTAGTATCCGGTGCTGCGATAAGGAAAAGAATCTTGACTGGCTCATCGTCAAGTGATTCAAAATCAACTCCGTCCTTAATAACCATTGCTGCAAGTCCAGGTGCATTAACTGCACTACATTTGCCATGAGGAATTGCAATTCCTTCTCCCACACCTGTTGTACTTTCTTCTTCTCTTGCATATACTTTAGCCCTGTAGCTTTCGATATCATCAATCTTTCCACTCTTTGCCATAAGTTCTACAGCCATATCAAGAGCCTCACTCTTTGTCTTAGGAGCAGCATTAAGATTGATACTTCTCTTATCAAGTAAATCTGTAATTCTCATAAAATACCTCCTTTACATTATCCCTTGCGGGTAACCTCTACCCGCTTTAATACCTCTGAAATCTCTCTTTTTGTTGCAAGATTTTCTGAAAATGCACTGGCACTTCCTGTTGCAACGCCCATTCTGAATGCATCTTCATAATTACATGTCTGAAGATATCCCGCCATAAATCCTGCAACCATTGAATCACCTGCACCTACTGAATTCTTAAGCTCGCCCTTTGGTGCATCTGCTTCATATACCTTTCCATGTTCATCAATAAGAACTGCGCCTTTTCCACCCATCGATATAAGCACATTGACAGCTCCCATATCCTGCAGCTTCCTTGCATATGGAATAACCTCTTCCTTAGATTCAAGCTTAACACCAAATATATCTCCAAGTTCATGCTGATTAGGCTTGATAAGAAACGGGTGATATTCAAGGACATTAAGTAAAAGCCTGCTTGTCGCATCAACTATAATCTTAACGCCTCTTCCCTGTAGTCTTTCCATAATTCTTCTGTATATATCATCTGATATACATGAAGGAATACTTCCTGCAAGCACAAGAACATCTCCACTTGAAAGTCTGTCAATCTTACTTACAAGAGAATGAAGATTATCTTCTGATATCTGAGGACCCATTCCGTTAATCTCTGTTCCATCTATGTTCTTAATCTTCATGTTTATTCTTGAAAAGCCATTATCAACCTGAATAAAATCCGTATTAATGCCATACTCTGATACCATGTCACATATCTGTTTTCCTGTAAATCCGGCTACAAATCCAAATGCTGTCGTATCAAAGTCAAGATTATTAAGCACTATTGAAACATTAATTCCTTTACCACCCGGAAGCATATGCTCATATGATGTTCTGTTCGTCATCCCCAGTTCAAAACTCTTAACTTCCACTATATAATCCAGTGACGGATTAAATGTTACTGTATATACCATTGTCTCTCCTTTCTGGCTTCACGACCTTTTTGTTATAATTATAATACAATCAAGCCCATTCAAAATCAATCACACTCATTCACAAACTTTCAGATTATTTTTGTGCATTTTTCACAAATAAATGTCATAATTTGCGTTTCAAATATGCATTGTGTATTAATTCATATCTGTTAGTATCTGTAAAAAGCAAAAAAATATGCCAGAACTTCAGATTTAACCAAAGTTCTGGCATATTACATCATTCTATATAATATTATTAATGTTTTCCCTTAAGAAGTGGAGACAATGGCTTATATATAAGCATTGATATTCCGACATCTATAAGACCTTTAACTATTGTAAAAGGAAGATTAAAGCATATCAGACACTGCATAATTGATTTCATAGATGGAATCAAAGCCTGATAGAGACTTAATATTACTGTCTCCGGCATCGCCAGCTTATAATACACTGGATATACTATGAAATAATTCGAGAACACGCTGAACACACCCATTGCCAAAGCACCGCATAAACCGCCAAGCAATGCTCCTGTCTTAGACTTTTTCTTCTTATAAACAATTCCTGCTGTAAACACAAATACGGAACCAAGTATAAAGTTAGAAAGTTCACCAACAAGCATACTCTGTGAAGCCGCCAGGTGTACAACATTCTTAATGAGACATATTATAATACCTGCCACTGGTCCGAGTGCATAAGCACCAAGTAACGCCGGAAGATCCGAGAAATCAAACTTGATAAATCCTGGCATAATAGGAATCGGTATCTCCAGATACATAAGAACTACTGCTACCGCTGAAAGCATACCCGTCACCGCTATCGTTCTCACATTACTCTTAGTATTAACATTACTCATTGCTTTTATTCTCCCTTGTATTCTGTAATATTTTATTCTGCCTCCTTAAGGTGCATCTTTTCTGATGCATGCTCCATAGCTTCAACAAGAGTTCTCATATCACTAAGTATCTGTGTAGTTCTTTCTTCACCAAGTTCAGCAATAACATTACCATAGTATTCTCTGTTATTGTCCTCTCTTTTTTTCAAGAAATCCCTTCCGGCATCAGTGAATACGAGATATGTACCATCTGTTCCTTTGCCATCATGTTTCCATAAAGCATAACCCATGTCCTTAAGGCTGCTTGCAATTGCCGATGTCTGTGGAATCGATATTCTCATAAATGAAGACAAATCCTTAAGATATGTCTTATCCTTGCCATCAATGCAATCTTTCTCCATTACCTTGAGCGCAATATAATCTGCAAGCTCAAGACCATTGTAAAAATTCTTTCTTCTCTCCTTATCCATCAGGAACCTCTGAAATATAAGTTCTGTAGATAATTCGAAGCTTTCAAAACTATTGTTCATACCCCTATCTCCTCTCTGTCTTAAAATATTGATTCGATAGATTTATATTACCAGAAAATTCCTGTTATGTCTGTATATCAATTATGAACAATTGTTAAAAAGTTATAAACTGCTATGGATTACAGCATTCTGCCGCTGTATATCCTGCGCTGATAAGTTCTTCCTTTTCCGCATTTGAATACAAAATATTCTTGCTTCCAATCTTTTCTGCATTCTCACAATCAGGTGTATGAATCATCATTGTGCCATTATTAATTACATATTGATAATCTCTTGTGATTTTGGCAAGATTAAGATATTCGCCTGTATATGTTGACTTTCCTGTCGAATAATCAAAGCTGATACCCGGCTGGGCATTATATAAAAATACATTAAAGCATATGCCTGCTCCATCATCCTCAACCGAATATGCCTCCATAAGAACTCCTCTGCACATAAGCTCATCACTCTTATATATAGGAGTAACCCTTAACATTACATGATTAGATGTCCTCTCAATATATCTTGCAATTCTGACCTCATATACATTCATATTATTACTCATAAATGGACTGGCTGCAATAATATTTCTTTTTTCTGTGTAAGCACCACTTAAAAATCTTGCTATACATGAAGTTCTTTTCTGGCTGTATCCGTCACCATCTATACAGTCATACTTCTCACTGTTCCAGCCCGTAGGATAATTATCCCCCAGTCCGTCCTTTTTCTCATCTTCTTCAGGCATAGTCTCAGTTCCTAAACATCCCATAGTTGATGAAACTCTTTTAAGGGTATCCAGAGCCGCATATTTTACATATGCCTTCTTAGTTATCTCTTTCTCTGTAAAATACGGCTTATTGCCGTTAACCTCTACATATGCCTTAGTTCCATCATATTGCTGTACATTTTCATAATCAAACTGCACACTCTTGGTAATAGCATCGCCTGAGGAAATATTATTCAACAGCTTATAGCCGCCAAATACAATCAATGCAAGTATCGCTAATCCAATTATTACTTTTTTCATTCCGTATCACCCTTCTTCATTCCAGGTATCTGTGCCAGAATAACTGCTGCAAACACAAGCACGCAGCCTGTTATTTCTCTTGGCTTTAATACCTCTCCAAGTACAATCCATCCCGCAAGCACCGCAAACACTGACTCAAGACTCATCACAATAGACGCAACTGACGGCTGTGCATACTTTTGCCCAACCATCTGAAGCGTATACGCAATACCGCTTGATAAAACACCCGCATAAAGTATCGGAACCAGTGCCGCTTTAATTCCTGCAAATGTAACATTTTCCGTAAACATCATAACAAATGCTGAAATAATTGCAATAACTATAAACTGTATACAGGACATTTTCATGCTGTCAGCACTTGAAAATTTATCAATAACCAGAATGTGTATTGTAAAGCATATTGCTCCCAAAAACACCAGTATATCCCCCAGATATATTCCGGATACACCACCAGACATACATAAAAGATACATTCCGGCAACACATCCTGCAACAGAAATGCCTATTATCCAGTGCATTTTCTTACCCATAAAAACCGAAACCACTGAAACCATAACAACATATGTCGCTGTTATAAATCCAGACCTTCCTGATGCTGCAACACCTTGTGGATATACACTTATTCCATACTGCTGGAAAGTCATTGCTGCAAATAAAACAATTCCACATATTATGCCCGCACCCAGTGGCCATGTCTGTAAATGGCTTTCATTCTCTGTATTAATCACTTTTCCTGAATTATTTCTTTTATCCAATACATTTTTAATTACAATTACAACTGCCAGAAACAACGCTCCTACTATAGACCTTGCAGCATTAAATGTAAATGTTCCAACTGCTCCTGCACCACTTGTCTGTGCAACAAATGCCGTCCCCCAGATAAATGCAGCAAGGAGCAGTATAAGGCTTCCCTTTATATTATTCATTACTCTTACCCTTATTAATATATTTGATACCTGTAAATGCACCTATAAGAATAACAAAACCTATAATAAGAGGAATTACAGGATTCTGTACAAATCCTGCGATAACATATGTCACACAAGAAATAACTGCAACCACAATTACATATGGAAGCTGTGTAGACACATGATTCATATGATTACACTGGGCCCCTGCCGAAGCCATAATTGTAGTATCTGATATTGGTGAACAATGGTCTCCACAGACAGCTCCAGCCATACATGCTGAGATTGATATAATCATCATTGTATGGTTCGTTCCTGAAAATGTATTTACAACAATAGGAATAAGAATTCCAAATGTTCCCCACGAAGTTCCTGTTGCAAAAGCAAGGAATACCGCTACCAGGAATATAACTGCAGGCAGAATACTTAACCAGCCGCCCGATACTCCTTTTACAAGTCCGGCAACAAACTCCTTAGCACCCAGACTGTCTGTCATTGCTTTGAGTGTCCATGCAAATGTAAGAATAAGGATTGCCGGTACCATTGCCTTGAAGCCTTCCGGTATGCATGAGCATGACTCATTGAATGAAAGTACCCTTCTTACTGCATAGAACACAATTGTTATTATAAGTGCAAAGAAACTTCCAAGCATAAGTCCTACCGAAGCATCACTTCCTGAAAATGCATCAACAAAACCTACTCCCTTGAAAAAATCTCCTGAATATAGCATTCCAATTATGCAGCATACTATAAGTGTAATGATTGGAAATAACAGATCTAACACTTTTCCGCGTCCCTTAATTACATCTTCTGTTGCGTTAGCATATGGTCTGTCAGGAGTTGTATACAAGTCTCCCTTTGCTGCATTTGCTTCATGAACTGCCATTGAGCCAAAGTCAACCTTTAACGCTACAATAAGAATCATTGCTGCAATAGTAAATAACGCATAATAATTGTAAGGAATAGCCTTAATAAATATTCCAAAACCATCTTCACCCTCAACAAAACCTGTTACCGCTGCTGCCCATGAAGATATAGGAGCAATAATACAGATTGGTGCCGCTGTTGCATCAATAAGATATGCAAGCTTCGCTCTCGAAACATTATGCTTGTCTGTTACCGGACGCATAACGCTTCCAACAGTAAGGCAGTTAAAATAATCATCAATAAATATAAGAATTCCAAGAAGCACCGTAACAAGCTGTGCCCCAACTCTTGTTTTAATGTGTCTTCCAGCCCATTCTCCAAATGCTGCCGAACCACCCGCTTTATTCATCATGCACACCATAATTCCCAGCACAACAAGGAACACAAGAATTCCTACATTGTAAGGATCCGACAATACTCCTACAAGACCATCTTCAAATATATGAAGAACTGATTTTTCAAAACTGAACCCGCTCTGGAATATATTTCCATAGAACAGTCCTCCTATTACAATTCCTACAAAAAGTGAACTGTAAACCTCTTTAGTAATTAACGCTAATATAATAGCAACCAGCGGTGGTATAAGCGCCCAGAAGGTTGCATACAGATTAGGTACATACTGAATAACTTCTTCCATTGTATCTCTCCTTAATAAATATGTTTTTTGCACTAATTGTATATTCTGCTTTCGCTACATGTAAAGTATATAACCTGATAATCCTTTGCAATCTCGTCAAGAAGCTTCATAGCCCCCTTAATGTTATTATCATCAAGATTAACAAACGGATCATCAAATATAAGAAATGGTTTCTCATCCTTATACATAGCCTCAACAAGCGCCATTCTCATACATACGCCAATAAGATCCTGCTTTCCTGTGCTTAAATATCCGATATCTCTTGGCATATTCTGTTCCACAACAGTAAGCTTTGTATCCGCATCAAGACTGTATGCATCCGGTTCACATCCGGTAAGGATAGTATAATATTTTCTGAAGCCTGCCATTACAGGGCCCATATATTCAGAAGTAAAAGACTGCTTTGAATCCTCCATAATCTGTTTTGTCAGTTTCAACAGTCTTTCTTTATTCTTTTCCTCTTCTTGGACATTCTGTAATTCTTCAAGTTCATGTCTGCAGTTTTCACATTCATCAGACTGTACCTGAAGGCTTTCCAGCTGCTTATTACATTGTTCTATCTGTTGTAAATATTCTTCAATCATATTGTCAGTATGCATCATCTGACCTGCAAGTTCTTCAAGTGAAACTTTATCAGCTTCACTTTCATCACCGGAAAATATGCTTATATCTGTTTCTGCTTCAAAACCTGCTTTTACTGCAAGCGCATTTTCATACTCACTTTTAGCACGATAATATTCATCGAGCTTTTTGTCAAGATTTCTAAGCATTTCTCCAATACTTTCCTCTTGATTAAAATCTTTTATATACAATTTAAGAAAATGTGTTATATCTTCTATCTGCTTATTATATTCTTTCCTGTATAATTGCTGCTTATCCTGTTCCTCGCTTATCCTCTTTCCGAGTTCATGATAAGCATCTATATCGCGATTCAGACCTGACAATTCCCACGCAACATTATCCCTGTTAAATACAATACCATACTCTTCACAGAACTGTCTTACAGCCTTTTCAGTACCTGCAATAAAGCTCTTGTCATCATTGATATCATCTTCTATCGCCTTAATCTTCTTTTCAGACTCATCTTTGATGCTCTGGAATTCTTCTTCATGCTGCTTTTTCTTTGCAGCACCCATAGCAGTAAAAATACCGGCAATACATAACCCAGCCACAATCATTGCAATTCCTGCCGGCATAACAAAGAAAAGTAATACTACGCCAGCTACTGCTGCAATAATGCCCGCTATTAATCCAATAAAGCCTGTATTCTTATATGCAGCTGCCCTTTCAAGTCTGGCATTCTGATTTTCTCTGGCAATATCAAGTTTCATCTCTTTGCCGACAAGTCCATTCTGCCTGTTCTGGGCAGAAGCCCATATATCATGGATCTGTCCAACCTTATTCTTATTAGGTATTCCTTTATTAAAACGTTTCTTTAATTGTTCAAGCTTATCCTGTTCCTCTACAGACAACCCATTGTACATTCCGCTGCCTTCGCCATCAGAATGAGATATTTTTCCACTCATCCTGCCCGCTTCATCAAGAAGACTCATTTCTTTTAAAACATCTTCCTTTTTTGGAACATCCTCATTGAAATATCCTTTAATATTTTCAAATGTTTTCTTTTTAACATCACATTCTTTTACAAGCAGCTGATATTTTTCTTTTAATGCCTGAACATCCTTCTGGGCACTCAGCTTTCTTTGCTGTTCCTGCATTTTTTCTTTATCAGCTTTAAGTGCATCTCTTTTTCTGCACAGATCATCCCTTATTGCCATCTGTTCATCAATAGTTTTATCAATCTCAGAATAATTATTAATCTGTGCCTGTAACTGCGTTATTTCTGACTTTCTCTTTGATATAGAACCTGTAGCCCTTGTGCTTGTTATATTATTAAGTTCTGCTGTCAGCCTTCCAACTGCAGTCTCAAAATTATTAATATCATCCGTATTATCTGCAAGATTACCAATCTTTGCATTAATACTGTCAGTAGTGGCTGTGACACAGTCACTCTGCCCTATAAACACAGTTCTCTCAAAAGACTGTGCATCTATCTTAAACAATTCCTCTCCTATTTCAGAAGAAAAATCATCACATTCCATATTAGTATCTTTTCTTCTAAGCAGAAATTCATCATCTGCCTGTTTCTTTCCAAAAGTTCTCCTCAGAGAATAGACTATTCCATTAGCCTCAAAAACAATTTCTCCGCCATAAACGCCCTTCTGCCAAGGCATAAGACGGTTTCTTTCCTTATCCACCAGTTTCTTCTTGGTTTCATTCTTAAATCCAAAAAACATGACACGGATAAAAGATGCAAGTGTACTCTTACCCCATCCATTGTCTTCACATATAGTATTACAGTCATTGGTAAAATCGTATGTAACATTATTCAGTTTTCCAAAATTCTCAATTGTACAACTGATAAGTCTCATCAGCCTATCTCCTCTCCCTGTAATGCCTGTAATCCATATCTGATAATTTCTGCTTTATCCTGTTCGTTAATGTCCTCTCTTGCCATAACATTTCTTATAAACTCACCTTTAAGTGAAACATCATGTTCATACGACATATAATCTACTTTATACTGTGTACAGTCTTTTATCTTAAATGCAAAAAATCCGCTTTCAAACTGTTTGCAAAGATAATCTGTATTCTTCTCACATTCAACATCCAGTGTTCCGGTAAGTTCAATCTTTACCAGACTTTCTTTTGCATAACCGGAAGCTGCAAGAAATTTTCTTACACACTGTTCTATTTCAAATGTATTCGCACATCCTGTTACATCAACCTGTGCAACATAAACATTTCTCCTTGCAAAAGGAACAAAATATGTGTCAGACTTTCCTGTCACTTCATCAATATCAAGTATTACAAATCCATGTTCTCCGGCCTCATCAAAGCCTCTTCCTTCAAGGCATCCCGGATAACAATACACACCTCTGGCATCAAGTCTGTCACTTGAGTATTCATGCACATGTCCTAATGCGAGATAATCAATTCCATGGTTTCTCAAATCCTTAAGACTTATTACCTGTGCATTATTTTTAGAAATATGAGAAGCCTCCTGCCCATGCAGTACAACAATATTATAATTGCCTGCATTAAGCGAGAGACTTCCATATATCTTCCCAGAATTATCACTGTCAAGCTCAACGCCGGTAATAACAACATTTTTTATTATGCTGCCATTATCAATAACCCCGGCGTTATAACTTGTCCATTCTTTTCCAAACATACGGAGATTACCAGGAACTTCTTCCAGAAAGGCTAAAAAGCTTCCATTGTCATGATTTCCCTGAAGATAATAAAACATTATATCCGGATTATTAATTATTATATTGTAAACTTCTTTCTTTGCTCCAACAGAAATGTTTCTTGTATCAAACAAATCTCCTGCAATTATAATAACCCTTATATTCTCTTTAACCGCATATGCAACCATATCCTTAAAAGATGCCAGCAGCTCACTTTTTCTTTCTTTGGCTTTATCTTTATCAAGATTGGCTGTCATAGCAGAATCAAGATGAATATCTGCACAATGTAATATCTTCATATCTTCTCCGTCCTGATTAATCTTTACAGTTGTAACTATTAATATGTTTCATAAGCACCTTCAACATGGATTTTCTCTGTTGAATCATTAATAATATATACCGCATAGAATCCGCTCATTGTAAGTTCGAATATATGAGATCCATTATTATTAAGAAGAACATATCTCTTAGAACCATCAGGCTGGATAATACCAACTCTTACTGTATGTAAAGGATCAACTGTAAATATTCCGACCATAATTCTCTGACCATCAGATGCATAAAAGCTTGATGTTGTCCTACGTACTCCCGCATATATATCCCATGAAATTGTTCCACTTGACGCACATGTTGCAACTCCGTCAGTATCAGCATCATCTCCATCCACTACTGTAATGACATCATTTCCCTCATCAGCTGCTTCATAATATTCAATACTTTCAATCTCTTCTTCAGATTCCACATCTGCTGTAACATCTGCGACCTTTACAGATGCTTTCGCAACTAATGTAGATGTTCCTGCTACTGTTAATATACTGATTGCAAAAAACATAGCTGATAAAATTACTGCAACTGACTTTGATTTCTTCTCAACATTAAAACTCTTCATAACACGCTCCAATCTTTCTCTTAAACTGCTCTTGTTCTCATATAAACTTGCAGACAGAATATCCATCAGATTTTTATTCTTTATTGCCATACCAAGAAGAATCCCATAATATTCACGCAGTCCATCAGCCCTTACGCAGACACTGTAATCACATGCATATTCAGAATATTTTATAAATGTCTTTGAGAATATCCACATAACAGGATTAAAGAAATTTAAAACAGATGCAATTGCAATTAAATATCGGAAGAAAATATCTTTATGTAATATATGTGTAAGCTCATGCGAAAATATAACTTTCAGTTCTTTCTCCGTAAAACGTTCTGCATTTATTACAACACAAGGTCTGACTACTCCGGTAACATATGCTGTAGTTGTACTGTATGATTGTCTTAATTTGATTCTGCGCTTTCCAAGTTCCAGTTCTTCCTTGAGTTGTGTAAAGAACATCTCAGTCTTGTTATCACATACAAATGCCTGTCTGCTGGATTTTGAGAGTTTTATGCGTTTACGTATATAAACAACCATGCCCACAACTATACCAGCCAGCCATACGCTAGCAATGCATTTTGCCACTATGACAATTACCGGTGATACATCAAATGCATATCCAAGCCATACAAAACCAACTCCATCAATCAATTTTATAATCATATATGTAACTGGTATTATCCAGAATATTACAACAATCTTGCTCAGACTATAAGATAAATCAATGTGACCAGTCTTATCAAGTAAATATGAAGTTACAAACCATGCCACTGTTAGTATGCTCCCAGTAAATGTGGTAACTAAAATCATATAAAACAAATTTGCCCAAAACATACCAAGTTGCACTCCTATAATAAAATATTTTATTATTCCGACATGTAAATAAATATATCATATTTTACATAAAAAGCATAGAACTTCTTTGTATAAAATGATATACTTAGTTCATACATAATGTTCGTATTAACCATGTAACCTGCGGCGTTTATCTGACGCCTTGTTTTAATTCTGTATATTAAGAACAAGGAGGAATTATGGAATATAATATCAAAGAATGGGGCAGACTCCCCGATGGTACAATGTGTCATCTTATAAAGATTTCACACAATGACATTTCACTTTTCGTTTCAGACTATGGCGCAACATTCCAGTCATTGTTCACGACTGATTCAGACGGCAGGCGCCGTGATATAATTCTTGGCTATGATACTCCTGAAGAATACTATTATGACCAGCAGAATTTTGGTGGCACTATGGGACGTTTTGCCAACAGAATTGCCGGAGCATGCATAACTCTCAATGGAAAAGACTGGCATCTTACGGCTAATGAAGGCTGCAACACCCTTCACAGCGGACGTGGCTTCAACAAATGTATGTGGAAATATAACGTCAGTTCTGATTCACTTACTCTTACTCTTAACAGTCCTCATCTTGACAATGGTTTCCCCGGAAATCTTACTGTTACGCAGACAATTACAATTACAGACAATCATTCTGTTAAAATACACTATGATGCAGTATCAGATATGGATACCGTCTGCAATTTTACTAACCACAGTTATTTCAACTTTTCCGGCGTAAAGAATATATGTGACTATATTGTATCAATAGGTGCAGACTGCTATACCCCTGTAGATAATCACAGCATCCCGACAGGTGATATTCTTTCTGTTGAGGGAACAATGTATGATTTCCGCAAGCCAAGAAAAGTAGGCACTGATTACATTGATATCAATTATGTCCTGTCAGACTCATATGAATATGCAGCTAAAGTAACTGACTCTGAAACCGGAATAACCATGTATGTAAAAACAGATTTTCCGGGTTTACAGCTATATAACGGAAACTATATAGGCAGATGCACTGGCAAGTATGGCATCCAGTATAATGACCAGCATGGCATATGCTTTGAACCACAGTTTTTCCCTGATGCAATGCATCATGATAATTTTCCTTCGCCAGTTCTTAAAACAGGGGAACATCTGGATAGATATATAGAATACATTTTTGAATAACCATACAATCAGAAGCGTGTGCCAGACTGACACACATCAAAAAAAGAACCGTCCCGAATTAAATCGGAACGGTTCTTTGTCATCTAAAAGCATATCAACCTTTAACACCACCAAGTGTAACACCTCTTACAATGAACTTTGAAAGACAGATATATACTATAATTACTGGAACAATAGCAAATGCTATCATCATATATACCTGACCCATATCAAACTTCAGGAAATCTGCACTACGAAGCTGTGCTATTAACAAAGGAAGTGTTTTCTTACTTGCCTTGTTAATAAGAAGTGAAGGTATAAAATAATTATTCCATGATGATACGAAAGTAAATATCAACTGAACAGCCAGAGCTGGCTTCATAAGAGGCAGAACAATCTGGTTAAATATTCTGAACTCTCTTGCGCCATCAATTCTCGCTGCCTCAATAAGTTCCATTGGAAGCACACTGTCCATATACTGCTTAATAAAGAAGAATACAACAGGCGCTGCGACCGAAGGAACAATAAGTGGTATGTAAGAATTGAGAAGATTCCAGTCTCCCATCATCTTAACAAATCCAAGTGCTGATACCTGTGTTGGCACCATCATTACAAGAAGAATGAATGTAAATGCAAACTTCTTTAACTTAAAGTTATATGCATGAATAGCAAATGCTGTAAGTGCTGAGAAATACACTGACAGAACCGCTGAACATGCTGCAACAAACAAGCTGTTAAACATACCTCTGACAACAGGAATATTCTCATTAGCAAGAACATTCTTCATGTTGACTATAAATGACTTTCCCGGAAGGAATGAGAATCCCTTCTGGATATCAGGGTGTGATCTTGTTGTATTAATAATAAGTACATAGAACGAGAAAAGGCACAAGAATGTTATAAGAATAAGCACGATATAACATAACACTCTCTCCGTTGTAAGTATTATCCTGTCTTTCACTCCAGCATTAGTGCCTTTAATATCGGCACTTGCAGAGGCTTTACCTGAATTACTCATATTACTTCGCCTCCTTTGCTTTTTTCTTCTTAGCTTTTCTTATTCCTGCCGCTTCCATATCC
>CEAJ01007332.1_pt1 | contig 20676 bp, 20 predicted proteins | sample 554971 | NCBI WGS metagenome assembly CEAJ01 (sample SAMEA3182047, study PRJEB8094) | gut metagenome | biome: human; feature: gut; material: Stool; isolation source: human stools | place: Canada | collected 2011-11-29
CCTCTGCTTGTAAGGCAGATGCTCTCCCAGCTGAGCTATACTCCCAAGTTGCCGTTGCAACGCTGATTATGATACTATATCCACGCCGAAATGTCAACACTTTTTGGAAACTTTTTTATAAAATTATTTAAGTTTTTTTAAAAGCGTTTTGATTTGCTCGGTTGTGAACTCGTAATTATTGTTGCAAAAATGGCATTCAACGGTGAAAGGCTTATTTTCCTTCACCATATCTTCCAGCTCTGCTCTGCCGGCGGAAAGCATTGCCGCCTCGGCCTTTTGCCTTGAGCAGGCACATTTATATGTGAACTCTGATTCATCAAGCTTTTCGATTTTTAATCCGCTTAAAGCTTTTTTTGCCATATCGTCCGGTGTTAAACCGTCTGTTAGCATAGTTGTAACTGGCGGTATACCGGCAATATTTTTTTCTATAACATCAATAATTTCATCCGGGCATCCGGGAAGCAATTGAATTAAAAAGCCGCCCGCACAGTTTACCGACAAATCAGGGTTTATTAAAACACCCAGCGAGCACACACTCGGAGTTTGCTCCGAAACGGCATAATAGTTTGTTATATCCTCGGCAACCTCACCGCTTACAATTTCGGTTGTGCCGATAAAGGGCTCTTTTAATCCTATGTCTTTAATCACGTAAAGATAACCGGTTTTTCCCAGCGCGCCGCTCACATCGAGTTTACCCTTATCGTTAAGCGGAAGCTCAACAATAGGATTTTGAACGCTTATGCGGCCATTGCCGCTGCTGTCTGCAACTGCTATAATGCTCCCTGCGGGCCCGTCGCCGTTAAAACGCAAAGTGATATTATCATCCTCACCTTTGAGCATAACTCCCATTATAGAGGCTGCCGTAAGCAATCTGCCCATACCTGCCGTTACAGCGGCGGACGGCTGATGAATTTGCTCCATTTTTCTTATCATTTCCGTTGAATCGGCGGCGATAATAAACGCACTGCCGTCTTCTGTTATATATCTGACAAGCTTACTCATCGTCAATCTTCCTTCCACACACGAAATAAAGCCGCTCGGAGTCCGTTTTAGGCGGTGTAAGCGTCAATTCGTTATAAATCCCCTTTATGTCAAAAAGCGGGTTTAAAGCGTTTTTAATCGCTTCAATATCATATGCCTGTTCGCAAAAATCTTCCGAATATCTTTCATAAAGCTTTCCTTTGCGAAAAAACATATCAAGTATGAGCCTGACTTTTCCGTTTCCGAGATATTCGTTATCCCAAGAAAGGAAAAATTCGTCTTCGTCGAAAACAAAAGTATTGTCGCCGAGGACGTTTTCGTGTTTGTAAAGAGTATTTACATCAAACACAAAAATGCCTCCGGGCCTCAGCGAATTATAAACGCATTTAAAGGTTTTCGCAACATCGTTAATACTATCAAGATGATTTATCGAATCAAGGCAGCAAACGCATGCGTCAAAAGGCTCGGAAAACGCAAAATCACGCATATCAGCGCAAACAAAGCTTGCATTACCGCTGCACTTATTTTCGGCAACGGAAAGCATTTCACAGCTTATATCCGCACCGGTAACATCATAGCCTAGCCTTGAAAATTCCGCGGTGAAACTGCCAGTACCGCATGCCAAATCAAGTATTTTTGCGCCGCGTTTAACCGAATATTTATGAAAAAAACCGGAAATGTATTCGGCTCTTTCGGAATAGGATACATTTTCGGTTAATTCATCATAAATGCCTGCAAAATGATTATACATTTTCATCCTTGCTTTCACCCTTAATGCGCTCGAAAATTTTATCGTATCCGTCGCATCCGAACTGAAGGCTTCTGTTTACCCTGCTGATGGTGGCGGTTGAAGCGCCTGTGGCATCAACAATATCGGTGTAAACCGATTTTTCCGAAAGCATTTTGGCAACAACAATTCTTTGGCTGAGTGATTTAAGCTCCTGAACGGTGCACAAATCCTCAAAAAAATCATAGCATTCATCAATATCGTTTAGCTGTAAAATGCAATTAAACAAAAAATTCAGGCTTTCGTTATCCCTTTTAAGTGACATAAATACACCCCTTAATCAAAGTATTTATATTTTAACACACTAAAGCTTGAAAGTAAAGCCCTAAAAAAATAAAACAGGCATATTTCCATGCCTGCTTTATCATAAAAAAGTTTATGCGTTTATTAAATCGCCGTAAAAATCAAAGCAATCAAAGGTTGCAAAATAATCCTTAGGTGTTTCGGCTCGGCGGATAAGCTTAACATCGCCGTTTTCGCAAAGCAAAAGCTCTGCGGATTTAAGCTTACCGTTATAATTATAGCCCATCGAGAAGCCGTGCGCACCGGCATCGTGAATATAAACCAAATCGCCCATATCGATTTTGGGAAGCATACGGTCAATCGCAAATTTATCGTTATTTTCGCAAAGAGAACCCGTAATGTCATATTTATGGTCGCAGGGTTCGTTTTCTTTGCCTAAAACAGTAATGTGATGATATGCGCCGTACATTGCCGGGCGCATAAGATTTACTGCGCAAGCGTCTACGCCGATATATTCCTTGTGGGTGTGTTTTTCATTGATAGCCGTAGTAACAAGCGCACCGTAGGGTCCCATCATAAATCTGCCCATTTCGGTGTAAATTGCAACATCACCCATTCCCGCGGGAACAAGAACCTCGTCAAACACCTTATGCACACCCTCGCCTATCGCGAAAATATCGTTAGGCTCTTGATCGGGAGTGTAAGGAATGCCGACGCCGCCCGAAAGATTTATGAATTTAATATCAACGTCAACCTTATTTTTAAGCTCAACCGCAAGCTCGAAGAGAACTTTGGCAAGCGCAGGATAATATTCGTTTGTAACCGTATTTGAGCAAAGGAAGGAGTGAATACCGAATTCTTCAACGCCCTTTTCTTTCATGATTTTGAAAGCTTCAAAGATCTGTTCTGTGGTCATACCGTATTTAGCATCGCCGGGGTTATCCATAATTCCGTTGCTCATTTCGAACACGCCGCCGGGATTATAACGGCAACTCATTTTCTTGGGCAGCTTGCCGCAGGCTTTTTCAACAGCCGCAATATGAGTGATATCGTCAAGATTTATAATGCCTCCTAAATCAGCGCAATATTTAAATTCTTCAATCGGAGTATCATTTGAAGAAAACATAATATCATCGCCTACGGCGCCGATGGTTTTTGAAAGCATAAGCTCCGTTTTTGAAGAGCAGTCGCAGCCGCAGCCGTATTCACGCAAAATGTTTATAAGGAAGGGATTGGGCGTTGCCTTAACGGCAAAATACTCTTTATAACCCTCGTTCCATGAAAATGCTTTTTTAAGATTTTCGGCATTTTTTCTGATTCCCTTTTCATCGTAAATATGAAAAGGTGTGGGGTATTTTTTTACGATATCCTGTGCCTTTTCCTTGGTTAAAAACGGTTTTTTCTCCATTTATTCATTATCCTCCTGTGAATTAAACGATTTTTCAATCATTTTTTTAACTTCATCAACGCCAAGCCCGTTTTGAGCCGAAAACGGAATTATCGGCACAGCGGGATTGCCGAGTTCCTCGGGCATTGCCGCAAGCCTTGCTGCATATTCCTTTTTCTTAAGCTTGTCGGCCTTTGTAAGAACTATGATATAAGGCAATTCAAATTCGTTTAAAAACGAAATCATGCCGATATCGTCGGCAGAGGGCTTATGCCTCATATCAACAAGCTGAACAACAAGCTTTATATTTCTGCCGCTTTGGAAATAGCCCTCCATAAGCTCGGCAAATCTATCCTTTTCCGATTTTGAAATTTTAGCGTAGCCGTAACCCGGTAAATCAACGAAGCGATTACCGTCAACATTATAAAAATTAACGGTAACGGTTTTGCCGGGAACGGAACTGACGCGGGCAAGATTTTTTCTGTTAAACAACTTGTTAAGCAGCGAGCTTTTGCCCACATTGGAGCGCCCGGCAAATGCGATTTCCGGCAACCCGTCTGCCGCAAGCTGAGATGAAATACCGTATGAAGCGGTAAATTCTGCTTTATTAAAATTCATATTACTGTGTTATCGTTTCCCTGAGGGAATTATCTTTTTTTATTATCGTTTTTCTTATATCAGAAGAATTTTGCTTATTTTCTTCCGGCATGCTTTCAAGTGCCAGCGGAAGAATATCAAGAAATTCATCAACGGGCTTAAATTCGATTGCAGCTTTCACTTCATCCGATATTTCGGCAAGGTCTTTAACATTCTTTCGCGGAATAATTACCTCACTGCAGCCGGCTTTATAAGCCGCCATGCTTTTTTCTTTAAGCCCGCCTATCGGCAAAGCCTTACCTTTAAGGCTGATTTCGCCCGTCATTGCGATGTCGCGGCGAATCGGTATTCCCGTAAGCTCAGAAAACAAAGCCGTAGTTATTGCAAGTCCGGCAGAGGGGCCGTCTTTCGGAATTGCAGCTTCGGGAGCGTGGATATGTATATCGCAGGTTTTATAAAAATCCTCTTTAATGCCGTATTTATCGGCAATTGAGCGAATGTACGAAACAGCCGTTTTGGCACTTTCCTGCATAACGGTACCGAGATTGCCCGTAAGCTCGGTTTTACCCGTGCCTTTAAGTACCGAAACTTCTATCGGAAGCAATGTGCCGCCAACGCTCGTCCACGCAAGGCCGTTAATAACGCCAACCTGATTTTTATCTGCGATTTGATCCTGCAAGAAACGCTTGGGGCCTAAGATTTCTTCAATGTTTTTAGGCGTTACCTTAAAGGATTTTGCGCCCTTTTCGATTTCAACGGAAGCTTTTCTGCAAAGCGAGGCGATTTTCTTTTCGAGCCCGCGAACGCCCGCTTCAGCAGTGTAACAATCGATAAGACAATAAATTGCATCGTCGCTTATTTTAAATTCACGCGCAGTAAGCTTGTGCTTTTTCATCTCTTTTTTAACGAGATAATCTTTTGCAATACGGAATTTTTCGGAAGCCGTGTAGGAATTAAGTTCGATTATTTCCATGCGGTCCCTTAGGGGCGCGGGAATTTGCGAAACATCGTTTGCCGTTGTTATAAAGAGCACTTTGCTTAAATCAATCGGAAAATCGATGTAGTGATCCGTGAAGCTGAAATTCTGTTCGGGATCAAGTGCTTCCAAAAGAGCAGACGACGGATCGCCTTTATAATCGTTGCCCACCTTATCGATTTCATCCAGTAAGATAACAGGATTCATAACACCGCTTTTAATTATGCTTTCAACGATTCTGCCCGCCATTGCGCCGATATATGTGCGGCGGTGACCGCGAATTTCAGCTTCATCGTGTATGCCTCCGAGTGCAATTCGAGTGTATTTTCGGTGCATGCTTTTGGCAAGGCTTTTGACAATTGATGTTTTGCCCACTCCGGGAGGGCCGGCAAGGCAAAGAATTTGACCGGAAAATTCCGGATTTCGCTTATATACGGCAAGTGACTCCACTATGCGTTCTTTAACCGTTTTAAGTCCATAGTGTTCTTTATCAAGCAGCTTTTGAGCGGCGAGAAGATTTATGTTATCCTTAGTATATTTTCCGAAAGGAATTTCAAGGCATTTATCAAGATATGTTCTCACTACCGTGCCCTCGTGCGATCCGGACGGCATTTTCATAAGCTTGTTGCATTCCCCAAGCAACTTTTCACGCACATCATCGGAGCAAGCCAGCTTAGCTATTTTTGCCTTATATATATCTGCCTCTTCAGCGGGATTGTCTGCGTCGCCGAGCGCGTCAGCAATAGCCTTCATTTCCTCGCGAAGGTAATATTCGCGCTGATTTCTGTCTATGCTGTCCTGCACCTTATCGTGAATTTCCGCCTCGATTTCAAGAGTTGAATTCTCTTTATCAAGCAGATAAAAGAGCTTCATCAATCTATCTTTTACAGGCAGAGTTTGAAGAATAGATTGCTTTTCGGAATACTCAAAAAGGCAATTAGTGCAAATATAATCGCAAAGCTTGCCGTTTTCGTTTATCGAAAGAACTTTAACAACAACATCGTTTGAAATCTTAGGCATATATGAAGAATATCTTTCAAACTGCCTTTTTAAAGCTCTGCAATAAGCGGTTTCTTCAATATCCTCGGATTCGTATTCTTCATCGATAACACAAACTGAGCCCACAAGATACGGCCTGCTTTGAACAAAAGCGGCGATTGACGCCCTCGTTCTGCCCTTAACAACAACACGCAGATTATCGGAATTGGGAATTTTAACCATTTGCTTAACCGAGCAAACAACGCCGATATCGTATATATCGTCTATTGAAGGATCGTCAACAGAAGCGTCCTTTTGGCAAACAAGGAATATTTCACTGTCGGACTTCATTGCCTCTTTAATAGCGGCAATGCTCTTTTTTCTGCCCACATCAAAATGAAGCACCATTTCCGGGAAAACAACAAGCCCCCTGAGCGGCACAACGGGCATATCGATATAATTATTGTAATTTTTCTCACACATACTATCACCTAATATCATGGTTAGTATTATATAATATAAACAAATAAAAGGCAAGAAAAAAGGCAGGAAAAATCCCGCCTTTGATGTTTAATTATGCATTTTTTAAATCGGAAGCTTTTAAAATCTTTGACGTTTTATTTGCATTACGCAAAATAATAGGTTCCGAGCCGTTTTTCACCGAATCCTCGGTGATTATGATTTTTTCAACAGTACTGTCGCTCGGCACAGTAAACATAAGATTTTCAAGCACACCCTCAAGCACACTTCTCAGCCCTCTTGCGCCGGTTTTACGTTGCAAGGTTATATCCGCAACAGCTTCCAGTGCTTCTTTTTTGAATTCAAGCTTAACACCGTCAAGCTCAAAAAGCTTTGTATATTGCTTGATGATGGAGTTTTTCGGTTCAACCATAATTCGCACAAGTGCGTCTTTATCAAGATTATCCAGCACTGTTATAACCGGTATTCTGCCGATAAGCTCCGGGATAAGGCCGTATTTAACCAAATCGTGCTGAACGGCTTTGTGGAGAATTTGATTTTCGTCAAACTTTTCGTTTTCGACATTTGCACCGAAGCCCATGGATTTTGAGCCCATACGCTTTTCGATGATTTTTTCAATGCTGTCAAACGCGCCGCCGCAAATGAAAAGAATATTAGTGGTGTCTATCTGAATAAACTCCTGCTGCGGGTGCTTTCTGCCGCCTCCGGGTGGAACGTTTGAAACAGTGCCCTCGAGAATTTTAAGAAGCGCCTGCTGAACGCCCTCACCGCTTACATCACGGGTGATTGAGCGGTTTTCCGATTTGCGTGAAATTTTATCTATTTCATCAACATAAATTATGCCGCGCTGAGCCTTTTCAATGTCGAAATCCGCGGCCTGAATAAGCCTGAGAAGTATGTTTTCAACATCTTCGCCGACATATCCTGCTTCGGTAAGCGTTGTTGCGTCTGCAATCGCAAAAGGAACATCAAGTATTTTTGCAAGAGTTTGCGCAAGCATTGTTTTGCCGACACCCGTTGGGCCAAGCAGCAAAATATTGCTTTTTTGAAGTTCAACATCGTTTGACGCGGCGGAATATATGCGCTTATAATGATTGTAAACGGCAACTGAAAGGGCCTTTTTTGCATCGTCCTGGCCGATTACATATTCATCAAGCTTTTGTTTGATTTGTTCCGGCTTCGGAAGAACAAAGTCTTCCTTTGCCGAATTTTGCGGCTTACGCGCCGAACGATTTGCCTCTGCAAGTATATCGTTGCAAAGGGCAATGCATTCATCGCATATATAAACTCCGGGACCTTCAATGAGCTTATGCACCATGGCCTCGGATTTACCGCAAAACGAGCACCTGATTACCGGGTGCTTTGTATCGTTGTTTGGCATAAATTACCGACTCCGTTTATCTTTTATCGATTACTTTATCCACAAGGCCGTATGCAAGAGCTTCTTCGGCGGAAAGCCAATTATCTCTTTCCGTGTCAGCAGTTACTTCTTCAACGGTTTTACCGCAGTTTGCAGCAAGAATGCTGTTTAACTTTTTCTTTGTTTTTAAGATGTGGTTTGCGGCAATTTCGATTTCAGTTGCCTGACCTTTTGTTTGACCTAATGGCTGATGAATCATAACCTCGGCATTGGGAAGGCAGATGCGCTTTCCCTTTGTGCCGCTTGAAAGCAGAAACGCGCCCATTGAAGCTGCCATGCCGATGCAGATTGTGGAAACATCGCACTTAATATACTGCATAGTGTCGTAAATCGCCATACCGTCCGTAACCGAACCGCCGGGTGAATTGATATAAAGATTTATATCTTTTTCATTGTCCTGGCCTTCAAGGAAAAGAAGCTGTGCCACAACAAGAGATGCGGTTTGCGAATTAACCTCGTCGGAGAGAACTATAATTCTGTCATTTAAAAGGCGGGAAAAAATATCCATCGAGCGCTCGCCGTTGCCGGTTTGCTCAACAACATAAGGTACCAATGCCATTATAAATCACTTTCCTTTAAAAATATTGATTACTCAACAACGGCGCTGCCAACAATAAGATCAACGGCCTTGTTGCGCTTAACATCCTCTGCAAGCTGATCCGAGGGAAGAACCTTTTTAACCTGCTCTGCATCCATGCCGTATTGGCTGCCGATTTTTTCTGCTTCCGCATTGATTTCGTCTTCCGAAGCTTCGATATTTTCAGCCGTAATGATTGCTCTGAGAGCAACGGAAACCTTAACCTGCTTTTCGGCGCCGTCTTTAAAGGTTTCTTTGAAGCTTTCCTTATCCTGGCCGAGATACTTGAGATATGTATCAAGGTCAAGACCCTGAGAGCGAAGTCTGTAATCGTAATCCTGAACCATTTCATCCTGTCTCTTGGTGAACATGCATTCGGGAATTTCTGCGGTCATATTCTCGCAAATCTGCTCAAGAAGCTGATTTTCCATATCTGTTTTTGCGTCTGCTTCCTTCTTTTCGGAAATCTGCTTTTTAAGGTCAGCTTTAAGCTCATCAAGAGTATCAAATTCAGATGCATCCTGAGCAAATTCATCGTTAAGCTCAGGGAGCTCTTTTGCTTTGATTTCGTGAATTTTGCATTTGAATACGGCATCTTTGCCTGCAAGCTCTTCGGCGTATTCCTCGGGGAATGTAACATTTACATCAAATTCCTCGTCAACGCCGTGGCCGGCAACCTGATCCTCGAAACCGGGAATGAAAGAGTTTGAGCCGAGCTCAAGCGGATAATTCTCGCCCTTGCCGCCTTCAAAAGCAACGCCGTCAACAAAGCCTTCAAAGTCAAGAGAAACAGTATCGCCGTTTTGAGCAGCTCTGTCGTCCGCAACGATAAGGCGTGAATTTCTTTCTTGAAGTGCTTTAAGTTCGTTGTCGACATCCTCGTCGGTTGCCTCGGTGGGAAGCTTTGCAACCTTGAGACCCTTATAATCGCCGAGCTTAACCTCGGGATAAGTTGTAACCTTCATTTTCATTTCCACGCCGTTTTCTTTATCCATAACGGGAATTTCAAGATCAAACGGTGCGTCAACAACTTCAAGACCGGCTTCGTCAAAAGCAGCGGATACGGCTGCGGGGTAAACCTCGTCAAGTGCCTCTTCATAGAACACACCTTCGCCGTAGAGCTTTTCAATCATGCCCTGGGTTGCCTTACCCTTGCGGAAGCCGGGAACCTGAATATTTTTTCTGCCTTTGAGATAAGCTGAAGTGCAGGCTTTTTTAAAGGTTTCGCCGTCAACCGTAACTTCGATTTCATATGTGTTTGTATCAATTTTATTGGATGATTTGAGTGCCATATTTAACTCTCCTTAATTATAATTATTTATCACCGATTAGGCATTATATCATAATAATTATGCTTTTTCAAGAAAAATCAGTATTTTAAAATTAAACAAGGTGTGAATTTTAGCTTATCACAGGAAATGAGTTTATAGTCAATACCGTCGACAACACCGGAAACGGCATATTTTGCCGCGTCACCGTGAAGATGCCCGTAATAGCATTTTTTTATTCCGAATTCGTTTAAAACATTTATTATTTCATCGCATCGTGAGATATCGGAAACGGGCGGATAGTGCAAAAAAACAATTTTTTCGGGGCACCCTGCGCTTTCAAGGCTTCGCCTGAGTCTGCCCACTTCCCTATTCAAAATTTTAATATCCTCTTCGTTTTCACAGCCCATCATCCAGCCGCGTGTTCCGCAGATTGACGCATTACCGAGTTCAAACGAATTGTTGAAAAGGAAGCGAATGGTTTTGTAATTATTATCCGCCAAAAATTTATTCAGCTTTGCCATTGTATTCCACCAATAATCATGGTTTCCCTTTAAAATGATTTTATTTCCGTTAAGGCTTTCCAAAAAATCAAAGTCTGCTTTGAGCTGCGAAAAATCCATGGCCCAGCTGATGTCGCCGGCGATGACAACATCATCGTCTTCCTCAACAAGCTTATTCCAATTTTTTTCAAGTCTGGAAGTATAATCCTGCCAGCCCTCAAACGAATCCATGGGTTTATCCGTGCCGAAAGACAAATGAGTGTCGGCAATAGCATATAAAGACATTGAGTAATCCTTTCGGGAATAATTTTGCGTGAATAAACAAAACCCTTCGGCAAAAAATAATGATGAAGGGAGTGAATTTTATGAACGAAATCAAAGGCATCAGTTGCGAGGCAAAAAACTGCATTCACCATCAGGCAGACAACAGCTGCAACGCTGGCCACATCACAGTGGGCAACACAAATGCAACCACAACAACGGAAACAAAATGTGAAACCTTTAAGTGCAGCAGCAATTGCAACTGCAAGTAAACACAAACGGCTCGGGAAAACCCGGGCCGTTTCTTAAAGTATATATTTCTTACAGTTCAAGAAGCTTGAACACCATTTCGCTCATATCGTCTTTTGAGCAAACATTGTTGAAACGAACCTTCTTTGATTTAAGCGAAGCAAGCGGCTTCGGAACCTCAAAGCCTGTTTTTTTATAAAGTGCGTCAACCATATCGAATTCATCAAGATCCGGTGCCTTTCCGCCGTTTACGGCAGCAAGCACGCTCTTAGAAAATTTGTACGGAGAAGCGGTGGAATCGATTACCGTTGGGATATCGTCACCTGTTGCTTTTACATATTCATCGTAAACATCAACCGCAACGGCCGTATGTGTGTCACAAAGATAGGAATATTTGTCAAAATGCTCTTTAATAGTTTCATCAACCTTATCCTCTGCGGTAAAGCCTGCGTCAAACACAGCCTGAATATCGCAGATGAGCTTATCGGAAACAGTGTATTTGCCGTTTTCGGAGAGTTGAGCCATAAGATCACGGATGAGAGCATCATCTTCGCCGCTCATATGATAAAGCAATCTTTCAAGATTTGAAGAGATGAGAATATCCATGCTGGGAGAAGTGGTGGTGTAAAAAGCTCTGTTTCTGTCATAAGTGCCGGTTTTAAGAAAATCCGTAAGCACATTATTACTGTTTGAAGCACAGATAAGCTTTTTAATCGGAAGACCCATTTTCTTTGCATAATAGCCTGCAAGAATGTTACCGAAATTGCCGGTGGGAACAACAACATTGATTTTATCGCCCGCATTTATTTTGCCCATATTGATAAGATCGCAATAGGTTGAAAAATAGTAAACGATTTGAGGAACAAGTCTGCCCCAGTTAATTGAGTTTGCGGAAGAAAACATCATGTTCTTTTTTGCAAGCTTATTTTTTATTTCGTTATTTGTAAAAATGGATTTAACGGCACTTTGAGCATCGTCAAAATTGCCTTTGATTGCACAAACGGAAACATTGCCGCCCTCCTGAGTGAGCATCTGAAGCTTTTGCATTGGCGAAACGCCGTCTTCGGGATAGAAGACCAGGATTTTTGTTTTATCAACATCCTTAAAGCCCTCAAGTGCGGCTTTGCCCGTGTCGCCGGAAGTGGCAACAAGGATAACTATTGTTTTGCCGTCTGCCGTTTTATGAGCAGAAACCGTCATCAAATAAGGCAAAAGCTGAAGCGCCATATCTTTAAACGCGCATGTGGGGCCGTGCCACAGCTCAAGGATATTTTTATTGCCGTCAATATTAACGGTGGGGGCAATTGCCGGCGAAGAAAATTTTTCTGCGGCATAGGCGCCCGAAACGCAGTAATCAAGCTCCTCTGCCGAAAAATCCGTTAAAAACTCTTTGAGCACGGTTTTGGCTCTTTCTATATATGACATGGAAGTCATCGAAGAAATTTTATCAATTGAAAATTTTGGAAGCTCACAGGGAACAAAAAGTCCGCCCTCTTCGCTGATGCCCTGAGCAATCGCCTGTGCGGCAGAAACCTTTATCGATTTATCTCGTGTGGATGTGTAAAGCATACTTGCCCTCCTGATAACATATATTCGTAAATTGCCTTTTAGCTATTCTAATATAATTGAAAGGCATTTTCAAGGTGTTTTATTGATTTAATCTTATTATTTTTGCAATAAACCTCAACAACATCAAATCTCGGCTGCAAATCGTTCGGGTGGGATGAAAGATAAATCTCCGCCGTGGTGATGATTTTACGTTGCTTTGCGGAATCGACAAATTCTATCGGCGATGCAATCGAATTTTCGCCGCGCATTTTAACCTCGATAAAGCAAATATATTTGCCTTTCGTCATTATCAAATCGATTTCGCCGAAACGCGAAGCGTAGTTGACATCTATAAGCTTATACTTTTTCTTTTGCAAATATTCGCATGCCTTCATTTCGGCAAGCTTGCCTAAGCCGTTCATTTATTAAGCACCTTTTTCAAAAAGCTTTTTCTGTGTATTTCGCAAATGCCGTATTTTTCTATCATTTCGTAATGAAGCTTTGTGCCGTATCCCTTATGTTTTTCAAAATGATATTCGGGATATTTTTCGGCAAAATCAAGCATAAGCCGATCCCTCGAGACCTTGGCAAGGATTGAAGCCGCGGCGATCGAAGCGGAATTTGCATCGCCCTTAACAATTGTTTCAACCTTGATACCGCCTAAATCGGGCGCTCTGTTGCCATCCACAAGCGCGATTTCGGGTGATGATTTCAAGCCGCCGACCGCTCTTTGCATGGCAAGAAAAGTGGCTTGCAAAATATTCATCTCGTCTATTTCTTTTTCGCTTGCGAATGCAATTGAATAATCTACACATTCGTTTATGATTTTACCAAAAAGTTCTTTCCTTTTCTTTTCGGAAAGTTTTTTTGAATCGTTTACACCATCGATAACCTGACCGGGTGCAAGAACAACAGCGGCGGCGCACACGGGGCCGGCAAGCGGTCCGCGCCCTGCTTCGTCAACACCGCAAATCACATTAAAACCGCCGGCTCTTGCGGCTGTTTCATATTTAAGCCAATCCATATAATCACGGCAGCTCAAGGCTGATTCGCCCAAGCTTTCCTTCCCTGAATTCATCGCAAACGGCAGCCGCGGCTCTTTCGTAGTTGATTTCGCCGCCCTTGATTAAAAATCCGCGCTTTTTGCCGATTTTTTCAAGGATTTCCCAGCCCTGCAAGCCGTCTATATCCGTTATTTTATATCTTTCCTCAATCATATCGGGGTGTGTTGCGGCAAGCACCTCAAGAAGCCTGCAGGACAGTGCTTCCATATCCGTAACAGTGTCTTTTACCGAGCCGATAAACGCAAGCTTATCACCAACCTCGGGATCATCGAATTTAGGCCAAAGAACGCCGGGGGTGTCAAGAAGTTCGATGCCGTTTCCGCACGAAAACCACTGATTGCTGCGAGTTACGCCTGCTCTGTCCTCAACAACCGCTTTGTTTTTGCCCGCCATTCTGTTGATAAAAGAGGATTTACCCGTGTTCGGAATACCCACAACCATAAAGCGCAGCGATTTACCTGCCATGCCTTTTTTTTCATTTTTTTCCAAAACATCGGCGAGCACGCTTTTGCATGCCGGGATGAATTTATTTAGTCCTCTGCCGCTTCTGCAATCAACGGCAAGCGCAGTTACGCCCTGCTTTTTATAATAATCAATCCACCTGCTTGTGGCGGCAAAATCGGCAACATCGCTTTTATTCAGCAAAACGATTTTAGGCTTGCGTTTAACCATTGCACCAAGTTCGGGGTTTGAGCTTGACGCGGGAATACGCGCATCAACGATTTCAACAACGCCGTCCACAAGATTAAGGCTTTCTTTTATGAGTCTGCGCGTTTTTGCCATGTGGCCCGGAAACCACTGAACATATCGCTTTTGAAAATCAGGCATAACATTCACACTGCCTTTCATAAAAATTACATAATATAAAGCAAAAAAACCGCCCCAAAACGAGACGGTCAAAAACTTTGTCAGATATCTTCTTTAACTTTTGCAGCCTTGCCGACACGATCGCGAAGATAGTAAAGCTTAGCACGGCGAACCTTACCTTTACGGATAACTTCAACCGAATCAACGTTTGCGGAGTGAAGCGGGAAAACACGCTCAACACCTACACCGTATGATACGCGGCGAACCGTAAATGTTTTGGAAATGCCGGAGCCTTTAATGGCAATAACCGTTCCTTCAAACATCTGAACTCTTTCCGTTTTACCCTCTCTGATGCGAACACCTACTTTAACGGTGTCACCGATTGAGAAAGACGGAAGTTCTTTTTTCATGCTGCTTTCAGCTATGATTTTAAGTGCGTCCATTCTGATTTCCTCCTAATTTTTTCCGGATGTTCGTAACAAACTGATGAAAGAGGACCACCCGCTTAAATGCTTAACGCAATAGGCATCTAACGCGTTGCGGGAAAGCAACGGAACAAATGCGTAAATAATATATCACAAAGTAATGCAAATTGCAAGCATTTTTTATATGAATCTATTATAATTTTTATCGAGCAAATCAATTCGCGAAATGCTTTTCCATTCAAAATCTGTTTCTATAAGTCGAATAAGCGTGTCAAAAAGCAAAGTGGGATTAAGATTTCGCTTTGTGCCCGCTTCAAGGCGAATGTTTAAAATGATATCATTATCCCTTATTGAAATATTGTATTTATCGATAAATTCTTTAATGTTCGTTTCCTTAACAACTCTGCGTTTGCCCTGCTTTGCCTTTTTCTCGGCAAGGATTTCATCGCCGGCAAGAACGGCTTTCAGCTTTTCAAGTGCGGTTTTGTTATCGTCAAATTCGATTTTGAAAACATAATCCGAATATGCAATTTCGCTGCAATCGCGAAAATCATCGTAAACATCAATTATCCTGATATCGGGCGGTAAAGCATCATTCATTCTTCGCTTAACTTCATCATTTGATATTTCTTCAATAAGCCTAATATCAACGCTTTCGCACAAGCTTTCCACTCCGAGCGAGAGAGGCAGCGAAAAGCTCATATAAGGATGCGGATTAAAGCCCTCGGTAAACCAAAGCGGAATTTCGGCGCGAGAAAAAGCACGCGCCATGCAGCGGTTAATATCAAGATGACTGATGTATTTGCATCTGCCCGTTTTGGAAAAGCGCAGTCTAACCTCTCGCATCGCAATGACCTCCGTTCAGCATGTTGGCACCGCAGCCTGCGCATTTTATGCGGCAGTGCGGAGTTGTAATGCTTTGATGTGCCTTTTTATTTTCATTTTCAAGGAATTTTCTCGATACGCCGTAATCGATATGATCCCATGGCAAAACCTCGTCAAACGGGCGTCTGCGTTTTGTGTAAAAGAAGGGATCGATTCCGTTTTTCTCAAATGCGACCATCCAGGAATCAAATTTGAATTTATCGTCCCACGAATCGAATTTACAACCCATTTTATATGCGTCAAGGATAACCTTGCCGAGGCGTCTGTCCCCTCTTGCAAGAACACCCTCAAGCAAAGATGTTGGCGTTTCATGGTAGGAAACTTTAATCTTTTTGGACGGAATCGACTCAAGCAAATGCGCCTGCTTGGCTTTCAGGCTTTCCATAGAATCCTCCGGTTCCCACTGAAAAGGAGTGAATGGCTTTGGTATGAATGAAGCGCAACTGACGGAAACCTGAACGCCGGTTCCCTTTTGCCTGTTGGGATTTTTATAAAATGTGTGCACAACATTCATTGCAAGATTTGCAATGCCCTCGATATCCTCCATGGTTTCCGTGGGAAGCCCCATCATAAAGTAGAGCTTAACCGATGTCCAGCCGTTATCAAAAGCCTTTGCGCAGGTTTTAAGCACTTCCTCCTCGCTGATGTTTTTATTTATTACATCGCGCAATCTTTGCGTGCCGGCCTCAGCGGCAAATGTTAAGCCGCTTTTGCGCACCTTGTTTAATTTATCAACAAGCTCGTCCGAAAAATTATCAACACGAAGCGATGGAAGTGAAAGGCTGATTTTGTCTTTAACCGTCCAATCGATAAGCGAGGAAAGCATTTCGTTAACGCAGCTGTGATCGGAGGTTGAAAGCGAGCAAAGCGAAAGCTCATCATATCCCGTTGATTTAATCAAAGCCTTTGCCTGTTCGTTTATCGTTTCAACACTTTTTTCCCTTATAGGACGATATGTGAAGCCTGCTTGGCAAAAGCGACAGCCGCGAATACAGCCACGAAAAATTTCTTCAACCGCTCTGTCGTGCACAATACCGATATACGGCACAACGAATGATGAAGGATAAAAGCACTTATTCATATCCGAAACAACGGCTTTTTTGACCCTTGCAGGCGCGCCGTTAATGGGCTTAATTTCTTTTAAAGTGCCATCGTCATTATAGCTGTCTTTATAAAAAGACGGCACATAAACACCTCTGATATCCTTGGCTTTCATTAAAAATTCGTGCTTTGATTCGCCGTTTTTCTTGCATTCTTTAAGCAAATCCAAAACCTGCATGGTGGATTCTTCGCCGTCGCCGAGGAAAACAATATCAACAAAATCAACAATCGGCTCGGGATTGCAGGCGCACGGACCGCCGCAGCATATTATCGGCGCAAGGTCTTTTCTGTCTTCAGCCAACAAAGGAATTCCGGCAAGATCAAGCATATTAAGCATGTTTGTGTATGAAAGCTCATACATAAGCGTGAAGCCGACAACATCAAATTTTTTAATGTAATCTCCGCTTTCAAGAGCAAAAAGCGGAACATTGTTTTTACGCATTTGCTCTTCCATATCGGTATCCGGCGCAAAAACGCGCTCGCACCAGGAATCCTCCCTGCTGTTCACAAGTGAATAAAGGATCTTCATTCCGAGGTGGCTCATACCGATTTCATAAATATCGGGAAAGCAAAAGGCATATCGCAAATCAATTTGCGATTTATTCTTAATAACGCTGTTCAGCTCACCGCCCGCATAGCGCGCAGGCTTTTGAACATATTGCAAAATTTTTTCAACATTTTTTTTCATATTAACCTCAAATTAACCATCCATAAATATATACAAACGGCAAATAAGCCGAAAATCTTAAATTCAATCAAAATATAAGCAGAGCAAATCGTGAGAAGCACCAAAAAGGCAAATCCCAAAACAGGCTGAGTCCGCGGCAAAAATATTTTAAGTGCTCTGCCGCCATCCAGCGGATAAATGGGCAGCATATTAAGAATAAAAAGCAGCAGATTTATATCATCTTTTAAAACTGTAAAAAGCACCAAATTAACCACAGGTCCTGCAAGGGCAACAAACGCTTCTTGACAAGGCGAAATGCGGTTTTCATATTTAAGTGCCGCACCGCAGCACGAAAGAGTCAAGCACTCAATTTTTGCTCCGAATAAATATAATGCAAAAATGTGCCCACACTCGTGAAAAACGGAAAACAACAAAAACCATAAAGCATTATCGGCGCCGAAAACAAGCGCAGTGCACAAAATAAGAATAAAAGAAAACTTGATTTTAAGCTTAAATGATTTAATTGATATTTCCACAAAACCACCGTAAATAATTACGGCGAAAATTTATTTTTTATTCTTATCAATATATGATTGCAGAATAACAACCGCCGAAACCGCATCAACAGTTTCTTTTCTTTTTTTACCGCGAACATTTGTGTCGTTCAAATATCCGTGAGCAATAACCGTAGTGAGTCGTTCATCTTGATAATCAATCGGCAAATCACATAATTCGGCAATTTTTTCGCCTAATGCTCTGCATTCATCGCAGCGATAGCCGTAAGAACCGTCCATATTAACGGGCAAGCCGACCACGATTTTTTCCGCTTTTTTCTCGGCTGCAATATTGCACAGCTTTGAAGCGAGCTTCGGAAGATACGTTTCTTTAATCACCGTAAACGGCGAAGCCAGAATTTCGCTTTTATCGCAAAATGCAACTCCCGTGCGAACATCGCCGTAATCAACAGACATAATCACCATAAAATAACAAATCCCTTTCATCGGAAAAACGGGCGGCATCAAAAGATGCCGCCCACAGATTATTCATCGCTTTCAGCAGATGTTGTTTGCTCCTCGCTTTGTGCAGCAGTGTTTTCATCGGCGTTGGCTGAAGCCTTCGATGATTTTTTCTTGGTTGTTTCATCGCTGCTGAAATGGCTTGAGGACGGCATGTTGTTTTTATCATACCATGCGTCACCTTTTTTAACGATGCCGTCATATTCGGGGAAAGTTTTCTTCTCGGTGCCTTTGGCGTCGTAAATCTCCGTCATAACGGTTTTCCAAATCGTGCCCGAGGGGTTAGGAGAAAGCTTATAATAGATTTCTTTCGGCGTATCATAGCCGTACCAAACTGCGGCAACATATTCGGGAGTGCCTCCGATAAACCAACGGTCTTTTGAACCTGTGGTAGTACCGGTTTTACCGAAGCATTCCGTGTTTGAAAGCTTGTACGAAGTACCTGTACCGGAGCTCATAACGGTTTGGAGCACTTTATTCATAAGCCAAGCTGTGCTTTCGGTGAGTGCCTGCTCTTTTGTGGCATTCGGATCTGTTTCAATAAGGACGTTGCCTTGGCTGTCCTCAATTTTATAATAGCAATAAGGCTTATGATAAACGCCGCCGTTGCCGAATGTGGCGTAAGCCGCAGTCATTTCGAGCGTGGTAACACCGTTTGTAAGTGAGCCCGTTGCAAGCGGTGCGTAATCCTCGTCCTGAACCTTCAGCGTAGAAATATGGAATCGCTGAGTGATATAATCAAACGAATAATCAACGCCGATTTTATCAAGGGTGCGCGCCGAAACGGTGTTAAGTGATTTTGAAAGACCGTATTGAATTGAAACGCTGTTGCCCGAATAGGAGCCGCCCTCATTTGTGGGCCACCATTTGCCGTTTACCTTTTTAAGCGGCTTATCCTCAATCATTGTGGACCAATAAATATTAACATTATTGTCCTGAAGGCTTTTTTCAAAAGCAGGTCCGTAAACCGAAAGTGGCTTGATAACAGAACCGGGCTGACGAACCGATTGCGACGCTCTGTTTAATCCGAGCTTTCCGGAATATTTGCCGGTACCGCCGACAAGACCCAAAATCCTGCCTTCATAGTCCATAACAACCATAGCGCCCTGAACCTTTTTATCGGGCATTTTCTTATAATTTTCGTAAACATCTTCAAGGGCGTTTTGCACATCGTAATCAACCGCAGTGTAAATTTTTAAGCCGCCGCCGTAAAGCATTGATTTTGCTTTCTTCTCTGTGTAGCCCATCTTTTGCAAATCATCGATAACCGATTTGATAACATAGTCAACATAATAAGAATCGATTCTATTTTCATTTGCAGAGCTTTGAGAATCCGAAACCTGACTGCCCTGATAGTTTTCGCTGTTTGTGAAAACCATTTCGTAGTTAACGGCTTCGTTATACTCTTCCTGAGTGAGAGCTCCGTTTTCAAGCATTTTATCAAGCACGCGAAGCTGACGCTTTCTGTTGTTTTCCGGGTGCCGTAACGGATCGTATTTGCTGGGATACTGTGTGATTGAGGCAATCGCCGCACACTCTGCCGCGTTAAGATCCGAAACATCCTTGCCGAAATATTTTTCGGATGCGGTTTTAACGCCGTAGCAACCCTCCGAAAGGTAAATCGTATTCAGATATGCCTCTATAATTTCATCTTTGCTGTAATTCTTTTCGATATTAAGTGCCGAAAGAATTTCATTAAATTTTCTTACGATAGTTACTTCGTTTTCATCCGTAAGATTTTTTATAAGCTGCTGAGTTATGGTTGAGCCGCCCTGACCGCTGTTTGACCTTTTAACGATAACACCCACAAGCCTTATCCAGTCAACACCGTGGTGCTTCATAAAGCGCTCATCCTCAATCGAAATAAACGCATTTTTCATATATGGGCTCATATCTTCAAGATTAACCCAAATTCTGTTTTCCTCGCCGTGAAGCCTTGTTAGCTCAACCTGCTCGCCGTTTTCGTTTTCGCCGTAAATAAACGAGGTTTGGTTTTGCGAATATTTTTCTTCAGTAAGGTTAAAAACAGGATCGCCGTGAACAAAGCTGTAGCCGTAAATTGAAATTACGGAAACGCAAACAATGCCCACAACAAGAATAACAAGCAAAATTCCGAGGAAAATTCTGCCGGCAAGCGATGCGGGCGCTTTGCTTTTTGCGGCGGCATTTCCCTTGCCGCGCTTAGATGGCTTTTTGCCCCTTGAACGCCTTACGGATTGCTTAGATGCTTTATCGCTTTCGATGTATGCAGCAGGCTTTTTATTTGGCTTTGATTCAAGATTCTTTTTATCTTCATCATAAACCTTGGCAGAATTATTCATGAACGATTCAAGAAGATCATCATATTCGTTAGCCATGTTCATACCTCCTTTATAAGCATTAAATAAAACGTTTTTCATCGCCGCTCAGCCACGATGGGAATATTATACAATATATTTTAAATTAAATAAAGAATT
>CEAJ01023450.1_pt1 | contig 20082 bp, 20 predicted proteins | sample 554971 | NCBI WGS metagenome assembly CEAJ01 (sample SAMEA3182047, study PRJEB8094) | gut metagenome | biome: human; feature: gut; material: Stool; isolation source: human stools | place: Canada | collected 2011-11-29
ATATAAATATATACTACATTATATTAGCATAAAACGACGGTTGATAAGAAGCTGCGTTATTTCGGCTTTGCCAAGGTGAGGCCGAATTGACCGCAACAGAGTTAACAAACACACTCCTTTTACCCTTTAACAAGGTAAGCTCAATTTTGCGCAAAAGCATCGATTGGGATTCGGCATCGGAAGCGAACGGTGCTTTTAGATTTATATTGACAAGAATATTTCTTTGGGATATAATATGACGGAAACAGGAACCCGTCTCAGTAGCTCAGTTGGATAGAGCGACCGCCTCCTAAGCGGTAGGTCGGAGGTTCGACTCCTCTCTGGGACGCCATTCGGCCGCACTGCAAATTCGGTGCGGCTTTTATTAACGCTTTTGCCGCAGAATAAAGCGGGCGGCATTGAGCAAATTATAAAAGGCAGGAGGGAGCACGATGCTGGAGCTTAAAAATATTTGCTTTTCCGTAAGCGATGAGGCGCAGGGCGGCACAAAGGAAATATTAAACAACATCAATTTAAATGTTGACAAAAACAGCTTCGTTGTTATAACCGGGCCTAACGGCGGCGGCAAATCCACTTTGGCAAAGATTATTATGGGGATTGAGCACCCGACGGCAGGCAGTATTCTATACAACGGGCAGGATATAACAGACCTTGATATTAACGAAAGAGCAAAGCTGGGAATCGGCTTTGCATTTCAGCAACCGGTGCGCTTTAAGGGCTTAACCGTGCGCGATTTATTGCAAATTGCGGTGAATAAAAGCGTTAACAAGGCCGAATTATGCGGTTATCTTTCGCAGGTGGGGCTGTGCGCGGCTGATTATATAAACCGCGAAATAAACGCAAGCCTTTCCGGCGGCGAGCTTAAAAGAATAGAGATTGCCATGCTTATGGCAAGAGGTGCGGATTTATCCGTGTTTGACGAGCCCGAAGCGGGCATAGATCTTTGGAGCTTTAACAACCTTATCTCCGTTTTTGAAAAAATCAGAGATTCAAAGCACGGCGCGGTTATGATAATTTCGCACCAGGAGCGCATTCTTGAAATTGCGGATAAAATCGTGGTGGTTTCCGGCGGCGAAATCACGGCAGAGGGCGGCAAGGATGAAATTTTGCCCGAGCTGCTTTCCGATTCAAACGCATGCAAATTCTACAAGGCAAGGAGGCAGAGCAATGAGTGAGCTTAGCACAAACCCTGCCCTTAAAAGCATTTTAAAAACGATTGCGGACATTTCCGAAACGCCGAAGGGCGCATTTAACATAAGATTAAACGGCGCGGGAATTGAGCGCCACAGCACGAAAAACATTGAAATAGTGCCCAAGCCGAACGGCACGGGAATTGAAATTTATGTTAAGCCCGGCACAAAGGGCGAGGATGTGCATATTCCCGTGGTTGTGAGCAAATCCGATTTCAAAGATTTGGTTTACAATGATTTTTACATCGGCGATAACTGCGATGTTAATATAGTTGCGGGCTGCGGCATCCACAACGACGGCGAACACCTTTCGCAGCACGACGGTATCCACACATTCCATGTGGGTAAAAACGCCAGGGTGCGCTATGTTGAAAAGCATTACGGCGAGGGCAGCGGCACGGGGCAAAGAGTGCTTAACCCCGTTACGGTGGTGCACCTTGAAAAAGGCAGCTATCTTGAAATGGAAACAGTGCAAATTGAGGGCGTTGATTCCACAAAGCGCGTTACAAAAGCAGATTTAAAGGACGACGCACGCCTTGTTATTAAAGAAAAGATTATGACAAGCGGCTCACAATATGCCGAAACCGAATTTACGGTTGATATGAACGGCAAAAACTGCAGCGCCGACATAAGCAGCCGCTCCGTGGCAAAGGGCGATTCAAAGCAAAAATTCATTTCCGTTATAAACGGCAACAATGAATGCGCCGGCCATTCGGAGTGCGACGCCATTATTATGGAAAACGCCTGTGTTAAGGCCGTGCCGGAAATCACGGCAAACGATGTGAATGCTTCGCTTATTCACGAGGCGGCAATAGGCAAAATCGCCGGCGAGCAAATCACAAAGCTTATGACGCTGGGCCTTTCTCAAAAAGAGGCGGAGGAGCAAATCGTTAAAGGCTTCCTTAAATAAAGGCATTAAAAAGCGCAATATCGGCGCAAAAGCAAGCAAAATGCGCAAAAAAACACCGATTCTCAAAAGGAACAATCCTTAAAGAATCGGTGTTTTATTTTATTGCTTTTAAAATTTATTCGGAATAATTATTCCTCTCCGCCCTCAAGCTTTGCTTTGCGAGCCGCCTCCTGCTCTGCAAGGCGATCGGCGCGGATATCCGCAAGTTCTGCAATCATTTGATTGCGAAGATTTCCGTGAATCGGATAAAGGAAGAACGAAAGGCCGTAAAGCCCTCTTGCAAGTGCGGGCAGAATGCAGAAAACAGCCCAAATGCCGTTAAGCACCGTGGGATCCGTTTGCGGCAAGGCGTTGCCGAGCGAGTCCGTGAGGGGCACATAATTTATCCAAGTGAGCACCATGCCTGAAAGCCAGCCCGTGATTGAAGTGGAAAGCTTTGTGAAATAGCCCTGAACGGTGGTTACAAGAGCTTCGTTTCTGAGGCCGTGCTTCCATTCCATATAATCAAAGGTTTCGGCGCAAAGAATCGGGCCCACAACCTGAATAATCTTATTCGGCAGGCCGCAAATCGTGAGACCGAAAATAACCCAAATAAGATTGAGCACATAATGATCGCTGAAGGTTTGGCCGAAGGGATGATAGCCGATTATAAACAAAAGCGTGTAGGCCACGCCGCCGAACACACCTGCGATAATAGCGGTTGTGCGTGCGCCGAACTTTTTAACCATTTTTGCGGCAAGCGGCACCATTAAATAGTTTGGAATTCCGGTGAAAAGGCCGCAAACGGTTGCGTTTGCAAGGGAGCCCGTATTATTGAGCCAAAAATATTGTTCCGATGATCCGCCGACTGCCTTAAAGTTGTTGAAGAAATCGGCGAAAATTATTGCAAAAAGCGGTCTGTTTGTGAAAATTTGCTTAATTGATTCCAAAACGGAGGTTTCGTTCATTTCCTCTCTGGACTGAAGCGGAACACGCTCACGCATATTGAAAAAGCCCCAAATTGAAAAGAAAGAAGCGAAAATAAGCATGAAATATGCAAATCCCGTGTAAACGCTGCGCATATTGATTGCCGGATTCAGTTTAGGCAAAAACTGCACAAGCACGGGCACGAGCGACGGCAGCCATGTGCCGAAAAGCTCAAAGAATTTACTTGTGGTGATAAGGTTATTACGCTCGTTTGTGTTCGGAGTGATGTTATAAATCATAAGATTCCATGCGCCGAAATAACTCATTCCGAGGCCGTAAACAAGCGTTGCGATCATTGACCAAGCGAATTTGCCGCCGGTGGAAAGATCGGGCGCGGTAAACATCATTGCGCCGCCTATAAACCAAAGCGGAAGCGGCAAAATGAAGAACGGGCGAATTCTGCCCCAGCGGGTTCGTGTGCGGTCTATAATAAGACCGGAAATAGTATCGTCTGCCGCGTCATAAATAGAGGCAACAAGATTTATGTAAGCATAAGCGGTTGTGTTCAGCTTTAAAAACTGAATCATAAAGAATTCTTTATACGCGCTTACGAATTGGGTAAGGTTTTTCTGCCCGAAGTTTACAAGCACATATGCCGCGATTTCCCTTGGGGAAAGATAGCGCTTTTTAGTGTAGGCAAGCTTATCGAGCTCGGCTTCCTCCTGAGCAAGAAGATCCTGATTTTCCAAAAACAACACCGCTTTCTGAACTAAAGCAGGAAGATTAAAACCCGCTTTAAATTAAAATTTAACATTCAAAAGAAAATATAGCATTTTTATATTAACAAAAAATAAGAAAATAATCAATATTTATTTATACATATTTCCAATAATTCATAAATGCATTCATAAATATGATTAAGAGGGCTTAATATCCGAGTTCTTCGCCCACTATGATAACGTTAATTCTGTTTTTATGCCTTTGCCGAGCCGAAACAACATAGTTGCAGCAAATGCGCTGCGGGCTTTGGCAGCCCGTGCAAATCTCTGCACCCTCTTTTGCAAGGCTGAGGCATTCGCCCGTTGACTCGCACGGAGTTTTGCAGTGAAGCCTTTTTGTGTTAAGCGGAGCCGAAATTTTCTTAACCCTTTTAACCGCCGTTTCGATATCGGGCACGATTTTGTTTTTGCCCACAACCATAATCACTTTTTCGGGTCCGTAAACAATGCAGGCAACGCGGTTTGAATTGCCGTCCACATTATAAAGCTCGCCGTTTTCGGTTACGGCATTTGAGGAGCAGAAAAACGCATCGCACCCAAAAGCCTTTATGTAGCACTCGCGAACGGTTTCGGCGTCATATTTGCGGCGGTCGATAAAATCATAATATCCGCTTTCGAGCAAATCGAAAACGCCGCATTCGACAAGGCTTTCGCTGCCGCCGTTTGAAACGCTGCTGCCTTGCGGCACGATTTCCTTAATAAGCGGCACAACCTGCTCTTTCTTTTCAACATAATATGCCGCCATATTGTTTTTTCTTAAATTTTTCATTGTTTTTTCAATAATATCATTCATCAAAAGCACTCTCCCTGAAAATTAACAAAATAAGCATTGCAAATATTATGTTTAACGCACGCCGTTAAAGCTGCCAATATTTTCTGTCTAAGCTGCGATACTGAACAGCCTGCGCCACATGGGCAAATTCAATGCTTTCGCTGCCCTCAAGATCGGCAATCGTGCGTGAGATACGCAGCAGCTTATCATAGGCCCTTGCCGAAAGACCAAGCTTTTCAAAGCTCATTTTCAGCAGCTCCGAAGCTTCCTTTGTGAGCACGCAAAATTTGCGGGTCATGGCAGGGGTCATCTGCGCATTGCAGCTTATTCCCGTGCCCTCAAATCGGCGGCGCTGAATTTCGCGCGCCGCATTAACACGCTTTCTGATTTCTGCCGAGCTTTCGCTTTTTTCCGCCGATGAAAGCTTTTCGTAATCCACGGGCGAAACCTCGATATGGATATCTATTCTGTCCAAAATCGGGCCGCTGATTTTATCGCGATACCGCTTTTTCGCCGCAGGCGTGCAGGTGCATTCCCGCGTGGGATGGCCGAAATAACCGCAGGGGCAGGGATTCATTGCAGCCACCACGGTTATGGCCGAGGGATAGGAAACCGTGCCCGCGCTGCGAACTATTGTAACCTTACCGTCCTCAAGCGGCTGACGAAGCGCCTCCTTTGCGCGGCGGTCAAATTCGGGAAATTCATCCATAAACAGCACGCCGTTGTGGGCAAGGCTGATTTCACCCGGGCGAGGCGTTTGCCCGCCGCCCGTCAGCCCCTGCGCCGAAACCGTGTGGTGAGGGCTGCGAAACGGCCGCCTTGTGATAAGCTGAACGCCGCTCGGCAGCTCACCGGCTATGGAATAAATTTTCGTTGTTTCAAGTTCTTCTTCAAAGCTCATTTGCGGCAAAATTGAAGGAAGCCTTTTTGCAAGCATTGATTTTCCCGTGCCGGGAGGACCCACCATTATGCAGTTGTGCCCGCCTGCCGCCGCTATTTCAAGCGCTCTTTTAGCGTCCTCCTGCCCTTTAACATCCGCAAAATCAAGAAATTCGGAATCCGTTTCCAAATTTTGAATCGGCGTAAAGCACGGCTCAATCGGAGCCTCGCCGCTTAAATGGCGAATAACATCAAACACCGTTTTGGCGGGGAAAACATCAATTCCGTCCACCACGCCGGCTTCCGTTTTATTGGCATAGGGAATAAAAACGGAGCCTATTTTTTCCTCGCGCGCTTTAAGCAGCATGGGCAAAACGCCGGTGCAGGGGCGGATTTCACCATCCAGCGAAAGCTCGCCGATAAAGGCGCAATCGTTTATTTTCCCCATAATTTGCCCCGTTGCCATAAGCAGAGCGATAAACACGGGCAAATCATAAAGCGGGCCTTCTTTTTTAATATCAGCCGGCGCGATATTAACCGTTATTCGTGAAACGGGGAACTGAAAATTGCAATTTTTTATTGACGCGCGCACCCTTTCGCGGCTTTCTTTAACAGCCGTGTCCGGCAGGCCGACTATATCAAAGCGCGGCACGCCGCGGCTTATATCCGCCTCCACAACAACGGAAAACGCATCCATTCCGAAAATTCCGAGGCTTTTAACCTTTGCAAACATAAAATTCACCGGCTTTTCATAAAAATCCCGCAGCGTCTAAATTCAAATCAAGAGAATTTCAAGCATTGATTCGGCACAAAAATCCGATATGCCGCAATGCAAAAAAGCCGCCGCCTTGATTTTATTATACTAAATCGCCGCGGCGTTGGCAACAGTTTAAATTTAATGCCGAAATATATTGTAATGATTATATTGACAACGGATTTTAATAAGTTTAAAATGAAAATGGATATAATTAAGCAAAATTATATATTTATAATCAGAAACGGGAAGGTGTTTTTATGGATATAAAAAAAGAATATGAAAGCTGGCTGAAAAACGCAACGGCAGACCCCGATTTGGAGGCGGAGCTTAAATCCGTTTCCGGCAACGACGCCGAAATATCGGACAGATTTTATAAAGACCTTGAATTCGGCACCGCCGGCTTAAGAGGAGTTATCGGCGCGGGCACAAACAGAATGAATGTTTACACCGTTTGCCGCGCAACCCAAGGGCTTGCCGATTTCTTAAACAGGCATTTTGAAAGCCCAAGCTGCGCAATCGGATATGATTCAAGAATCAAAAGCGATTATTTTTCAATTGAGGCGGCAAAAACCTTGGCTGCAAACGGTGTTAAGGTTTACATTTACAAAGAGCTTGAGCCGACGCCGTGCCTTTCATATGCAATCAGAAAATTTCACACCTCCGGCGGCATAATCCTTACCGCTTCACACAATCCGGCAAAATACAACGGCTACAAATGCTATGATTACAACGGCTATCAGATGACGGATGAAGAAGCCGCCGAAACATATGAATACATTCAAAAGGTGGATTACTTTACCGGCATTAAATCCATGGATTTTGACGAAGCCGTTTCAAAGGGCCTGATTGAATATATGGATCAAGATGTTATTGAGGATTTTCTTGACGAGGTTCAAAAGCAATGCGTTTATCCGCAAATTTGCAAAAAGGCGGATTTAAGCGTTATTTACACTCCGCTTAACGGCACGGGCAATAAGCCTGTTAGGCAAATTTTAAAGCGCATCGGCGTTGAAAACATCTATATCGTGCCCGAGCAGGAAATGCCGAACGGTAACTTCCCCACCTGCCCTTATCCCAACCCGGAAATCAGGCAGGCATTTGAGCTTGCGCTTAAAGCCGCAAACGAAATCAAGCCTGACATTCTTTTGGCAACGGACCCGGATTGCGACAGAGTCGGCATTGCAGTGCCGAACAAAAACGGCGACTACACATTGATGAGCGGCAACGAGGTTGGCGCAATGCTGCTTAACTACCTGCTTTCTCAGCGCAAGGCAAACGGCACACTGCCGCAAAACGCAGTTGCGGTTAAATCTTTTGTTTCCACCGATTTGGCGCAGGAAATAGCAAAAAAATACAATTGCACCTTTAAAAATCTGCTCACCGGCTTTAAATATATCGGCGAACTTATCACTAAGCTTGAAGCAGAGGGCAGAGCCTCCGATTTCATTATGGGCTTTGAAGAATCATACGGCTATCTTGCCGGCACTCATGCAAGAGACAAGGATGCCGTTGTCGGCTCAATGCTCATTTGCGAAATGGCTGCCTATTATAAACTGCAGGGCAAATCTTTGCTTGATGTTATGGAAGATATATACAAGGAATTCGGATTTTACAGCAATGTTGTTAAAAGCTATGAATTTGACGGCGAAGCCGGCATGAAGAAAATGGCTTCAATTATGGATGATTTGCGCCAAAATCCGCCTGCCGAATTTGCCGGATCGCCCGTTGTTTACATCGGCGATTACAAAACGAGCATTGCAAAAAATCTTGAAAACGGCACGGAAAGCAAGATAGATTTGCCGAAATCAAATGTGCTGGCTTATAAAACCGCGGCGGGCAACGGCGTTATAGTTCGCCCCAGCGGCACAGAGCCGAAAATCAAGGCATACATCACCGCAATTGCAGGCAGCGAGAAAGCCGCCAAGGCTCTTGCAGACGAGCTGATTGCTGACGCAGATAAATTTATGGCATAAAGCATTCTCAATTTTGCCTATAAAAAGAACAGGACAGTATATAATTATGAATAACAGAAAATGGGTTAAAATCACAGCGATAATACTTGCCGTGCTTATGGCGGGCAGCGGACTTTCCGCAGGTATTTTTGCACTTTTTGCTCACTGAAAGCCGAATCGGCAAAGCCGCACGGGCTTATCTCATAAAGCCGAATTCAGGCGCGGCGCACTTTGCGGCAAACCGGCACATTTGCCGTTTGCTTCTGCAAAAGGAAACCGGCCTTCGCCGATCGGCAGCAACAAAAAGGATATATAAATTATGAAAAAGAAAACCAAAATCATAATCGGCTGCGCCGTGCTTGCGCTGGTTATAATCGCTGCTGCAATTACAGGAATAAAAATAACGGATTTGCAAAGGCAAAACACCTTTGTGGACCAAGTAAACAAGCTTTCACAAATTGTGGACGCGGAATATATTTCCGATATCGACCGCGACGAATTTAACACCTTTATAGACAGCCGCGTTTGCAAGGGCAAATATGCCAAGCTTGAAAACGCCGTTAAAAGCTACTATAAGGATCTTTACGAAATTCAGTTCAAATCCGAGGACGCAATCACAAATTCGGCATACGATAAAATGCTGCTTTCCGATAATTTGATTTCGGACGGACCCGATTTTGAAAATTCACGCGCCGAGCTTGCAACGCTGCTTCAAACGCTGCAAGACTGCTCTGCGCAATACAGCGAGCTTATCACGGCGGAAAAGGCAAAATCATATTTTGACGAAACCAAGCTTTCCGCAAAATACGAAACGCTTTTTAACGATTCCGTTTCCGTTGCCGCAAGCGAAACCGAAAATATTTATCTGACATCGCTTGAAAATTCCGAAAAATCCGTTTCGGCCGTTTCCGGCGTTATCGATTATTTGGCACAAACCAAAAACGAATGGAGCGTTGAGGGCGACAAGCTGGTTTTCAACACTAAAGACGCCGCGGAAAAATACAACGAGGCCGTTTCGGCGCTCGGCGATGCGCAAAGCAACAAATAAAGCACAAAATCACAAACGCACATTGCAAATTTTGCAGTGTGCGTTTTTTTGCCGGCAGATTCCGAATATAAAATTTCAAAAAAGGTATTGACTTAAAGCTAACTTTAACTTGTATCATACATACAGAATAAAATTTACGGAGGCAAAGCAAATGAAAGCTTTAATAATTTATTATTCCTTCGGCGGCAACACCGAAAGAATCGCAAAAATGATTGAAAAAGAAACGGGCGCCGATATGCTTGAAATCAACACCGCCAAGCCCTACACGGGCAGCTACAACGAAATTGTTGACCAAGGCCACCGCGAAATAAACAGCAATTTCCTGCCCGAATTAAAGCCCTTTGAGGCGGATTTTGATAAGTACGACACAATTATAATCGGCTCGCCCGTGTGGTGGTACACCTATGCGCCGGCAATGCGCAGCTTTTTAAACAAGGTGAAGTTGAGCGGTAAAACGGTTTATCCCTTTGCCACAAACGGCGGTTGGATAGGGCACACCTTTGAGGATTTCGCCGCCGCGCTGCCCGATTGCACAGTTGAAAAAGGGCTTAATGTTCACTTCGACGAATCAACCCTGCGCACATCGCAAGCCGCAATCACCGCATGGGCAAAGCAAATCTGCGAATAAATCGATTAATTAACAGAGCAAGCAATAAACAGAGCCTCCCTTTACGGGAGGCTTAATTTTTATAGTAGCGTTTCCTCGGCTTCCGTTGTTCGGGTGGGGTCCACGAAATGCTTTAGCATTTTGGGGAAAAGGAGAAACAATCGCAGTGCTTTTTGTGATTTGCAAAGCAAATTACATTGGCACGGAGTTTGTTTCGACGCGGGGAAAGCTGTTAACGGAGCTGACTGATGAGGGGCTAATTCACCTATCTTCTGTTAAGATACTTACGCATATCAACGGCGCAGGCCGCCAAGATAATTGCGCCCTTAATAACATAAAGCATATTTGCAGAAACAGAAAGAAAATTCAGCCCCACAAAAATCAGCTGCAGCAACAGCACGCCGATGACAATGCCGCCGATATTGCCCGTGCCGCCCACAAACGACACACCGCCGATCACACATGCCGCAATGGCATCGCTTTCATAAGTCAGCCCCGTGTTCGCCGAGCAGGAGGCGATGCGAGCGCCCTCGATAAAGCCCGTTACGCCATACATTGCACCGGCAAGCACAAAAACGCCCACCACCGTGGCAAACACATTTATGCCCGAAATTCTTGCAGCTTCCTCGTTTGAGCCGACGGCAAACATACGCTTGCCGAACTTTGTTTTATTCCACACCACCCACATAAGCACGGTGAGCACTGCCGAATAAAGCACATATTTTGGCACGGCAACACCGCCGACGCTGAAAAGCGAGCCGCGGATAAATTCCGTGTACGACGAATCAAGCCCCGAAAGCGTTTGCCCGTTGTTATTGCCGACCATTAAAAACATAAGCACCGCGCCGAACGCGATAAGCTGAGTTGAAAGGGTAACGATAAACGGATGCAGCTTGAATTTTGCAACGAAAAAGCCGTTTACAAAGCCGACCGCCGCACCCACTGCGATTGCCGCCAAAAACGCCGCCCACACGGGCACGGTTTCGAGATTTGGAAAAAGCTTATTAACATAATCCGTTGCCTGCAAAAGCGCCGCGGCTATGCACGCCGTAAGCCCCACAACCCTGCCCGCCGAAATATCCGTGCCGGAAAGCACTATGCACCCGCCCACGCCGAGCGCGATAGGCAACTTTGCCGCAGTGAGCGAAACCACATTTATTATTGAAGAAAGCGAAAGAAACGCGGGCACGCGCACCGCGATAAAAATTACCGCCGCCGCAATTATTATATACATTGCATTGTTTAGCAGGAGTGTGTAAAGCGCGCGCTGCTTATCCTCCCTGCTCATTTGCGCAAATTCGGAAAATTTGCCGCCGAGGCGCTTTGCGCCTGATTTTTTTGCCATATATTAACCACCTTTTACCGCCTTTGCAATTATAAAATATGCTCAAAAATTAAACATCTTTTCAGCATTTCGCCCTCTTAAGCAAGCGAGAGTAAACCGAAAAGGCTCTGTTTGAGGCGTGTTCGGATTATTCTCACTTGCTTATGCGCTAAACATATTTTGCCGCCAAGCTCATAATTTGCTCCTGCGTGGCGGTTGCCGCATCTGCCTCGCCCGCAAGCCTGCCGCCGCTCATAACAAGAATTCGATTGCATATTCCCAAAAGCTCCGGCATTTCGGAAGACGCCATAATTATTATTTTTCCGCTTTGTGCAAGGCGTGAAATAATTTTATAGATTTCGTATTTTGCCCCCACATCAATGCCGCGCGTGGGCTCATCAAGCAAAAGCACGGCGGGGGCGTTTAAAAGCCACCTGCCCAAAATCACCTTTTGCTGATTGCCGCCCGAAAGGTGCGAAATCGCAATATTGCGGCTTGCCGCCTTAACATTCAGTTTTTTTATGATTTCATCCGTTTCGCGGCGCGCCCTGCTTTCGCTTACAAACGGCCCTGCACCGAGGCGGTTTAAGCTTGCCGCCGTGGCATTTTCCGTAAGCCCCAAAATGCCGAAAATTCCGTTTGCACGGCGTTCCTCCGTAAGCAGAGCAAAGCCGTTTTTAACCGCAGCGGCGGGATTTTTGTTGCTTGCCCTGCTGCCGCAAAGATATATATCCCCGCTCGAGGCGGATTGTGCGCCGAAAATCGTTTCCAAAAGCTCCGTTCTGCCGGAGCCGTCCAGCCCCGCAACGCCGAGTATTTCGCCCTGCCTTGCATTAAACGAAACATTGCGCAGGCGGCTGTGCTCGCCCGAAAGATTTTGCACGCTGAGCATTTCACAACCCGGCTCGTTAAGCTTGGGCGGATAGCGGTTTGTCAGCTCCCTGCCCACCATAAGCCTGATTATTTCGGAAACGCTCATTTCCTTTGCCTGCCGCGAGGCAACCGTTTTGCCGTCCCTCATTACGGTGATTTCATCGGAAATCCGCAAAATCTCCTCCATTTTGTGCGAGATGTATATTATTCCGCAGCCATGCTTTTTCAGCGAATTTATAATTTCAAAAAGGCGCTCCGCCTCCGGCTCGGTAAGCGAGGAGGTGGGTTCGTCAAACACAATAACACGCGCGCCGAAAGAAACCGCCTTTGCAATTTCAATCATTTGCCGCTTTGAAACGCTCAGGCGGCTCATTTTTTCCTTTGGATTTGCCTCTATGCCGAGGGAATCAAAAATTTCGCGCGTTTTTCTGCGCGCTTCCCCATCGCTCACAAACGGCGAAAACGAAAATTTTGAGGGATATCTGCCCATCCACATATTTTCCGCCACACTGCGATTAAGCGCCTGATTCAGCTCCTGCTGCACCATGGCAACGCCGCTTTCCGCCGCGCGGCGCGGATTTTTAAAATCAACCTCTTCGCCGTTTAAAAAAATACTGCCCGAATCCTTTTCGTAAACTCCCAAAAGGCATTTCATAAGCGTGGATTTACCCGCGCCGTTTTCACCCATAAGGGCATGCACCGTGCCGGCGCGCACGCAAAGCGACGCCGAATCGAGCGCTCGCACGCCGGAAAAGGCTTTCGTTATATTTTTCATTTCAAGAAGCACGCCGCCGTTTTTCACAAGAATTCCCCATTAACGCAAAATTGCCGAAGCTTTTATTTATACTGTTTCCAAAAAGCGGCGGTTAATCAAAAAAATCGCCTATAAAAAACGCATTTCACCCCTTATAAATTGCGCCGCTTAAATACTTTTTCAAAACAATATTTATTTTGCCGATTAAAAAAGAGCGTATTTGAGTTTATAACAATAATTGTGAATTATTTTTTGTTGCTTTTGATTTTTTTGTGAATTTCTATTGCATTTTATGGAAGTTAATGGTAAAATACGATTAACAAATGATAAGGAGATTCACAAAATGAAGCAACAATTCAATGTGCTGATTGGAGAGAACGGAGAATTCGGCAAACAATGCAAGGCAGAGCTTGAGGCCTGCGGCTTTGCCGCCGAGCTGTGTGAAAAGGACGGAGAAAAAATTATGCAGCGATTGCAAAGCAAGGGCTACAATGCCGTGCTGCTGAACCTTTTTATGCCCGGTGCAGACGGCGCAGATGTGCTTGAGGCTTTATCGCAAAGCGAAAAGGAAAAGCCGATTGTGATTATTCTTTCTTCCGCAAACAGCGCCGAGCTGGAGGAGGAAATAATGCAGGCGGGCGCAGATTATTATTTTATTAAGCCCGTTTCCGCCGCCTCCGTTGCAAAGCGAATTAAGCGGCTTTCCGTTTGGAAAAGCGAGCGCATGCCGCACGAGGGCACGGATATTGATGTTGTTATATCGGATATTATGCGCCAAATCGGCGTGCCGGCGCACATTAAGGGCTATCAATACCTGCGCACGGCAATAAAGCTTTGCATAAACGATTCCGAAATGCTCGGCTCGGTTACAAAGCTGCTTTACCCCACCGTGGCAAAAATCTACAGCACCACGGCATCGCGCGTTGAGCGCGCAATCCGCCACGCAATCGAGGTGGCATGGGATCGCGGCGATGTGGATGTGCTTGCCTCCTATTTCGGCTACACAATTAAAGACCAACGCGGCAAGCCCACAAATTCCGAATTTATCGCCATGATTGCGGATAAACTGAAGCTTTCGCTTAAATCCGCTTAAAAGAGGCGGCAGCGGCAACCAAGGCAAGAAAAAAAGGCACATCATTTTTCAATGATGTGCCTGATTTTAATTATCCAAATATATTTGCATCAAAATTATTTAATAATTCTGCCGATTGTGTTCGGAGCCATGCCTGCGGCATTTGCCTCATCCGTGTCGATATGCATTGCAAGCGCATATTTTTCGGAAACGCGAACAACAACATCGCCGAAGGTAAGATTTCTGCTGTTTGCCGTGGGAATTTCAACGGAAACGATTTCGCCGTTTTTAAGGCCCATCCTTTCTGCATCCTCCGGAGTTGCGTGAATGTGGCGCATAGCCGCGATAACGCCCTCTTTAACCTCTACCTCGCCGCAGGGGCCGACAAGCTTGCATGCGCCGGAGCCTGCAACATCGCCGCTTTCCCTAACGGGAGCGGTTACGCCGATTGAGCGTGCATCCGTAAGCGAAACCTCAATCTGAGTGGCGGGGCGAACGGGGCCTAAAATAGAAACGGCGGGAAATTCGCCCTTTGTGCCGACAACCTTAACTTTTTCATTTGATGCAAATTGACCCGGCTGTGAGAGCATTTTTTTAACGGTAAGCTCATAGCCCTTGCCGAAAAGCGTTTCAAGGTCCTCTTGAGTAACATGCACATGGCGTGCGGAAATTTCAACTAAAACTTCATCGTTTTTCATTTGATTGCCTCCATAAAATTTTCTTGCCTTTATTCTATACCTCTTTTGTGCGTTTTTCAATAGTAAATTCGGCAAAAAACTTGTTTGGCGCACGGAGCTGTGATATACTAAACAAAATGCGCGCTATGCGCCCGATTATTTTTGAAACACGGTGATTAAATTGACTCTTGACGAGCTTGAACTTCAATGCAAAGGCTGCCGCAAATGCGGCTTGTGCGAGGACAGAACAAATGTGGTTTTCGGCCAAGGCAAAAAGGATGCTGATATTATGCTTATCGGCGAAGGCCCCGGCGAAAACGAGGATTTGCAGGGCAAGCCATTCGTGGGCAGAAGCGGGCAGCTGCTTGATAAATTCCTGGCATCGGTTGACCTTTCGCGCGATAAAAATGTTTACATAGCAAACATGGTTAAATGCCGCCCGCCGAAAAACAGAGACCCGAAGCCCGAGGAACAAACACTTTGCATAGATTGGCTGCGAGCACAATTCAAAATAATCAGGCCGAAAATAATTGTTTGCGTGGGCAGAATATCCGCACAGCGCCTGATTTCACCCGATTTTAAGGTAACGAAACAGCATGGCGAATTTATTGAGAAAAACGGCGTGCTGATGATGGGCACTTATCACCCTGCCGCCATTTTGCGAAACCCAAACAACAAGGAAGCCGCGTTTGGCGATTGGCTTGCCCTGCGCGATAAGATAAATGAAATGGGAATCGAGATTTAAACGGCGAAAAATTTATTTTTCCGTTCGGCAAGCAACGCTTTAACCCGATTATGCCTAAAAACGGGCAGAGCGCAATGCCTCGGTTCCTCAATTTAATATAAAATTTATGTAAAAAGGCGAAGCGGTCCATAGGATTGCTTCGCCTTTTGTTTTATCTTGTTATTTGCAGAATTTGTGGCTGCCTATAATCGTTATTACGGGGCGCGAGTGCATAAATGCATCGCTTGTTTTTGCCGGATTGAAATAATAAATCGCGCCGCCGCTCGGATCCCAGCCGTTTATCGCGTCTATCGCTGCTTTTTTTGAAGCTTCCGAAACGGGCTGATACCAATTACTGTCGTTCACGCAGGAAAATGCGCCCGATTGATAAACCACGCCGCTGATACTGTCCGGAAACGAGGGATGCGCCACTCTGTTAAGAATAACGGCGCCTACCGCCACCTGACCCTCATAGCTTTCGCCGCGCGCCTCGGCAGAGATAACCTTGGCAAGCAATTCGATATCCGAGGCGGAATAGCCCGCCGCGCCGCTGCTTTGGCTGCCGCCCAGCCCCAAATAGAGCAGCGTTTTGGAGCCTGCAATGCCGTCTGCCGTTAGCCCCACGCTTTTTTGGAATTTTTTAACGGCATTTTGCGTGGCCGCGCCGAAAACTCCGTCCGTTTCGCCGCCGTAATAGCCAAGCTCTTTCAGCTTTTTTTGCAATTCCATAACCTCTGCGCCGTTTGAGCCGTATTTTGAAACGGCATAAACGGCATTTTGCTGCGCATAGCATATTTTATACGCCGCAAAGCCTCCGAGCAGCCCGCCGAGAAGCACGGCAAACGAAATTAAAAAAATATAAAAATTGCGAAACGCCTTATAAACTGTCATTTTACCGCAGCCTTTCTTTTTCATTATATATTATCAGCCGAATCTGCCAAGCAAATACATTATCGCCACGCCCGCGCCAGTGCACAAAAGCCCCTGACCGATGAAATAGCGGATTTGCCTGCGCGTTTTGCGTGATTTCGGAGGCTTCTTAGCCTTTGCGGCATATAATTGCGCCTCTTTTTTTAATTTTTCCGCATGCCCGTTTTGATATTCGGGCTTAACGAAAAAAATTATTTTTTCAAAATAAGGATTTTCGGTGTTTGTAACCTCCAGCACCTGTTTATTTACGCCCTTTATCATCCGGATTTTCCTTTCGCTTTTTCTATGAACAGTGTTGGCAAAATTACGATTTTTATACAGAATTTTGATAATTGATTTTTGGTAAAAAACGCAATAAAATAATTCTTGACAAGGTTCTTTATAACAACTTGTATATAGTTTTCAACAGCACAAAAATGTTGAAAACTATGTTTAAAATGTTAAAAACCTTGCTAAAAACGCCTTAAAACCGCCGAAAATCGTTGTTGAAAAGTTAAAACGGGGCAGTTTTCAATAAATTACACAGAGTTTTCAACAATTTGTAAAGTTACAAATAGTTACAGTTTTTTTTAGTTATTTTGCTATTTTTTATGTTTTCGCGCGGGGAATTTTGTGCTATAATTTTATCAACAAAACGCGGAGGAAAATATAAAGATGAAGGTTCGTTGCGAAAACGAAAATGTGATTTTAAGCGAGGTTCGCTGCCTGAGCTTGCCGCTTACCCTTGACTGCGGCGAGGCCTTTCGCTGGCAGTGCGAGGAGGACGGCTCTTGGAGCGGCGCGGCATACGGCAAATTTTTGAATATAAAAGAAGAAAACGGCGAATTTGTGCTGAAAAACACTTCGCTTGAGGATTTTGAGTGCGTTTGGCGCAATTATTTTGATTTGGACCGCGATTACGCGGCAATTTGCGACCGTCTGAAAGAGGATTCGCTTTTGAGCGAAACAATAGACGAATATTACGGAATAAGAATTTTAAATCAAGACCCGTGGGAGGCGCTCGTTTCCTTTGTTATCAGCCAGCAAAACAACATTAAGCGAATTAAAGGCATCATTAAGCGCCTTTGCGATACATACGGCACGCCGATTTGCGAGGGCTGGAACGCTTTTCCGAGTGCCGAGGTGCTTGCCGACTGCTCCGAGGCGGATTTTGAAGCTCTTGGGCTGGGCTACCGCGCAAAATATGTTAAGCGCCTTGCCGACGATGTTGCCTGCGGCGCCATCAACCTTGCCGAAATCAAAGCCATGGATTTGGAAAGCGCAAAAAAAGCTCTGCTTTCAATTTACGGCGTGGGCGAAAAGGTGGCAAACTGCGCGCTGCTTTTCGGATTTCAATTTGTGCGCTGCTTTCCGATTGATGTGTGGATGAAGCGCGCTTTGCAATATTACCCGAACGGCCTGCCCGAATGCTTTGCGGGCTACGAGGGCATCGCACAACAATATCTTTTTCACTGGGCAAGAAACAATTTAAAATAATCAACATTCGCTATATATAATGTATATAATATATGAGCGCAAACCAATCATTCAAACAAATCGCGCGGGCGGATTTAAAACGAGCCTGTGGCGAGCGGAGGAACTATGCAAAAGCTTTTTATACCGGAATACGACGGCGGCGAAAAAATTTATCTTAACGAAGAGCAGAGCCGACACCTTGCCAAAAGCCTGCGAATGAAAGCGGGCGACATGATAACCGTTTGCAGCGGCACGGGCGAGGACTACGGCTGCATGATAGACGAAATCGGCAAGGAGGGCGTGGTGCTTTCCGTTTGCTATCGCAAAGCAAGCGAAAGCGAGCCGGATATTAAAGTTTCACTTTACCAGGGCGTGCCCAAGGGCGATAAAATGGAGGATATTATTCAAAAATGCGTTGAACTTGGAATTCACGACATTACACCCGTGCTTACAAAGCGCAGCGTGAGCCGCCCGCAGGAAAAACAGGCGGAGAAAAAGAGGATAAGATATTCCAAAATTTCTCTTGAGGCGGCGCAGCAAAGCGGCAGGGGCATTGTGCCGCAAATAAACAAAATGATTTCGCTTAAAGAAGCGGTTGCCGCGTGCGACGCGGATTGCAAAATAGTTTTTTACGAGGGCGGCGGCGAGCCGATTTCAAAAATCATAACGCCCGGCATTAAAAGCGCGGCGATTTTTATAGGCCCCGAGGGCGGCTTTGAGCAGGAGGAGGTTAACCAAATCACCGCTTGCGGCGCAATCTGTGCCACGCTTGGCAAAAGGATTTTGCGCACGCAAACAGCACCCGTTGCCGCACTTTCGGCAATCATGCTTTTAACCGGCAATTTGGAATAGCGCGGCATGTTAAAAGCCTTATATAAAATGCTGAGCGGGAGGCTCGGGGAACACTCCGAACGCCTTTCCGCTTTTTATTTATGCAGGCAAAACAAAGCTGCGGCACCGAAAGCTATTCACGGCGCGGCGAAAATCAGCGAAAAGCAAGCTTTTTTAATGCAAAATTGCCGCAAAAAAATAAAATCCTTGAAATCCTACTAACTTTATAGTATATTAGGGATAACGATAAAAACACGAAAGGCAGAGCAAAATGAAAATATCAACCAAAGGGCGCTATGCTTTGCGCACAATGATAGATTTGGCAATGAACGACACGGGCGAAAACATTTCCATTAAAGCAATTGCCGCGCGCCAGGGAATCAGCACAAAATATTTGGAGCAAATTATTTCAACGCTTAACAAAGCAGGCTATGTTAAAAGCGAACGCGGCGCAAACGGCGGCTACCGCCTGACCAAAAAGCCCGAGGAATACACGGTGGGCATGATTTTGCGCCTTACCGAGGGCAGCCTTGCAATAACCACCTGCACGCAGGATGAGCAAAATCTGTGCGAAAGATACGGCTGCTGCACCACGGTTAAGGTTTGGGAAAAGATAAACAAGGCCATCAGCGATGTGGTGGATAATATAACCATTGCCGATTTGGCGGCAGACGAGCAAAGCAGCACAAATAATTTTGTGATTTGATTAAAAAAACACTTGACAAATACATTTGCGCGTGATATTATTATCTCAAGCTAATTCCCACCAATGCCGTAGGAATAGTAGTAATTACAAAATCACGGATAAGGAGTGTGATTTATCCCAATGAAAAATGCGGTTAAAACAAAAGAGATAATCTATTCCTCTTACTCACGAATGCCACGATGTTGCAAATAAAAATTAAAGCATCAATCATCAATCAATTCTATTTTAAATTTTAAGGAGAAACATCATGGCAAATAACAAATATCATTTTGAAACAATTCAGCTTCACGCGGGTCAGGAAAATCCCGATCCCGCAACGGATTCCAGAGCGGTTCCGATTTATCAAACCACATCTTATGTTTTTAAAAATTCGGATCATGCGCAGGCAAGATTCAATTTAACCGATGCCGGCAATATTTACGGCAGACTCACAAATTCAACCCAGGGCGTTTTTGAAGAAAGAATGGCTGCTCTTGAGGGCGGCGTAGGCGCTCTTGCAACGGCTTCCGGCGCAGCTGCTTTGGCATACACCTTCCAGGCACTTGCAAAGGCAGGCGACCACATTGTTGCCGCAGAAACAATTTACGGCGGCACTTATAATTACCTTCAACACACCTTCCCGGAGCACGGTGTTAAAACAACATTCGTTGACCCCGATGATCTTCAAAACTTTGAAGATGCAATTCAGGAAAACACAAAGCTCATATTTTTTGAAACACTCGGCAATCCCAATTCAAATCTTGTTGATATAGACGCGCTTGCCGCAATCGCACATAAGCACAATATTCCGCTTGTGGCAGACGCAACCTTCACAACTCCCTATCTTCTTCGTGCATTTGACCACGGTGTTGACATAGTTGTTCATTCGGCAACAAAGTTTATAGGAGGACACGGTACTACACTCGGCGGCGTTATTGTGGACAGCGGCAACTTCGA
>CEAJ01018632.1_pt1 | contig 19803 bp, 13 predicted proteins | sample 554971 | NCBI WGS metagenome assembly CEAJ01 (sample SAMEA3182047, study PRJEB8094) | gut metagenome | biome: human; feature: gut; material: Stool; isolation source: human stools | place: Canada | collected 2011-11-29
GTGGTCAAAGTGGTCATGGTCAAAGTGGTCAAACTCGATTTTTGAAAGTATTTTTCTCGCCTAAAGATAGTATATATAAATAATATATTATTTATATATACTATCTTTAGGCGAGAAAATATTTTCTTTTTTGATTTTGACCGAAATGACCATGACCGGATTTGACCGGAATCACCCTAACTACAAAGTAAAGTAACATTACACATTTGCAATCTATCAGTAGTGCAGAAACAGAAAAATAATCATATTCAGAACTCCAAACTTTCCTTAAAATCTGTCCATAAAAAGGAGAGCCGAAGTCTTAAATTTAACAATATATAACATAAAATAGAAAAGTTAGCTCATATTTAACTTTTACTATGTATACTTATTGCAGTTTTTGATGAATGAATTTGTATAAACATACTAAGCCACATCATCAAGGCAGAATGTATAAATATACATTATTGAAAAACAGGAATTTTCGGTACAAAGAATGCAGTAAACAGATTTTACAAAACGACAACTTCTTCTCACTTTTCATAGTCATCAATTTCACATAATGAAAGCCGTCAGCGACAGCAAACCGTCTTGTCACATCGATATTTATTTCTTTCTTTCCGTCTCATCGACGCAGGAAACGGCGGATGGCAAACCAGAAGTAGAATGCCAAGAGGACATAACCCACATAATATAGTGTGCAGAGACTGAAGATGATGTAATCGACTGCACAGACTCCGACAAGACCTCCCAGATACAGAATGGCATCGCCAAGACTGAGACGATGCTTTACCTCGTCGAGACAGGCCAATGCCAATATCAATATCGCCCAAACAGACGCCAGGAAGAATCCCAACACACGGGGTACGGCAAAGGGATTGAGAGTGGGATGAAAATAGAAATGACGCCACATCTCGGGTGCAAACAACTGGATGGTGGCATAGAAAGCCGCTGAGAGCGACACCATCAGCACCAATGCCGTAGGATATGGCGAGTCGATGTCGTTGAAATGAACGATGTGCGCATTGCTGTGGGATATCTTGCGCAGAAGATAAGCCACAGAAATCAACACGATGACGATCATGAAGATGAGCAGGTGGGTGTTGCTGAAGATGAGGATGAACTGAGAGATGGGATCGTCGGGGACGACACGGGGCAACAGACGCGACTCGTGTGTCCAGCCAAACTCATTCTCCTCGGTAGCCAACTGTACCCACACGGAGTCTTCTGCATCCTGAGGAATGATGCGTATGTCGGAAACGACCAGCAGACAGTGCTTCCTGACGGCAAAGGAGTCGATGCGCAGATGGTTGACATACTCCTCCGGCTGCTGACGTATCAGCATGAGTGAGTCGGAACTGACTACAAAGTTGTATTTGTTGGTGTAATGATGCGTGGAGGAAAACGAGATGGAGTCGAGTTGCCGGTCGCTGTACTCTATCAGGGCGGCATGCTGAACCTTGCCACCATGACGATGATAGCAACCGCTGAGCAGCAACAGCATGCCCAACAGACAACAGGTAATCCATGTATTTCGTTTTACTTGGCTCATATATCATTCTTTTTTCAACGCTCAGAATACACATTCATCTGACATTCGTTACAGGCAAACTGGAGGCGGAACTTCCTGCCGTCGCCCAGACGAAGGAAGAGCGGTTCCTTCCACGTGGGCTTGCGCCCTCCCCGCTTCACACAATAGCCCAACGAATAACGCAGACAGTGGCGGCACTGCATCAGCAGAACCTCCTCCTGCCGCTCTGCCCCGTTGCACAGCTCGAAGGCATAGCCGGGCTTCGCCATGCCGTGTGCCTGATAGAAAGAGCGGGCACTCTGATTGGCGATATTGTAGAGATAGCTGTACTTGGCGTATTCCGGCTGCCATGCCTTTGCGGGCGATGTCTTGTCGGCGGAAGCCTCTGTTTGTGATGCCTCCGGGGCTGCGACGGCACCCGACAGGGCTGACACCAAAGAACGGCGCAGGTCGGTAAGCACACTGCTGGGGATGAAATACTGGTCGGCAGCATTGCGAATCTCCACCTCACGGCACTCATAGATGGTGCCGCCCAACTTGCTGAGTTGCTTGATGATATTCTCGCGCTGCGGCTTTTTCGCCATGCTGTGCTCAAAGGCTACGGCTTCGGTAGCCATGTATTCCAAGGAGGCATGCTGCTCGGTGTCTCCGCTCACGAATGGGGTCTTTCCCTGCTCCTTGCAGTAATAGGCAGTGGCAGAGAAGCCGCTCACAGCGTCCTCATCGTACAAGTCGAAGACGATCTTGACAGGAATCTTCCGTTCTGCCGTTCTGCCTGCCAATATCCTGCTGAAAGCGACGTCGTTGTTGCGATAGAGCGCCACTCCGGGACGCAGATGACGAGGCATCTCTAAGGGGAAGAGGCGGTTGCCCTCGGCACGGTTGACACGGAAGCCTTCCAGCTCGCGCTCGTCATTGATGAAACACAAGCCGTCGCCATTGGCAAAACTCGCCACGGATGCTACATTAAAACTGTTGCCGCGCAGCTCTTTCACCTTTCCCACATACTCGCCAATGGCCTTCGGGGTGTCGAAGGAGGTGATGTCCATCTGTCTGCCACGAAGGAAATAATGGGTAAAACCACGGTTGAAAGTCTTCTTCAGGTTGGGCTCGAAAGCATAGCGGGGTCTGCCCAGCGATGGACGCTCATACTCGCCGGGGCGCTGGCGGCAGATGTCATCGAGGCGCTGGCTGTAGGCTGCCACCACATTCTTCACGTAGTCGGCATCTTTCAACCTGCCTTCGATCTTGAACGAGCAGGCTCCGGCGTCAGCCAAGGCCTCCAGGTTGTCTATCTGGCACATATCCTTGAGGGACAGCAGATGGCGCTGATGCTCGATCTCCTGTCCGTCGGCATCAAGAAGGTCGAACTTCATGCGGCAGAACTGGGCGCACTCGCCCCTGTTGGCTGAGCGGCCGAAACAGTACTCTGACGCATAGCACACGCCGGAATAACACACACAAAGCGCACCATGGACAAACACCTCGAGCTCCATATCGGGCACGGCGGCATGAATGGCCTCTATCTCACTGACCGAGAGCTCGCGAGCCAATACTGCCCGATGAAAGCCCAACGACTGAAGCCACTTCACCTTGTCGGCAGTCCTGGTGTCGCACTGGGTGCTGGAATGCAGTAACTCTGTCCACCCGCCCTCTGTCGACAGAGGGCCCTCGCCCTGAAGGGCATAGAGCACACCCATGTCCTGCAACAGCAGGGCATCGACACCGGCTGCCTGCAACTGCTGAATCATCTGCAGGGTGTCCCTGATCTCGGAATCGTAGACTATGGTGTTGACCGTGACATGCACCTTGGCATGAAACTGATGGGCGTAGTCGCACAGCTGACGGATATCCTCGATCGAGTTACCCGCAGCCGCACGGGCACCAAACTTGGGTGCTCCGATATATACGGCATCTGCGCCATGGTCGATGGCTGCGATGCCGCACTCTAAATTTTTGGCAGGTGCCAGCAATTCCAAAGTTCTCATTCTTCGCTTTTTCGCTTCTTCGCTTTCGCTCTTACTTGATGTCATCAATATTATAAGGTGTCTCCTGGTAAACGTAATAGTTGATCCAGTTGCTGTAGAACAGGTTGGCATGCGCCCTCCAGGTCACCAAGGGCTCCTCGGTGGGATCGTCGTGATAATAATAGTTCTTGGGCAAGTCGACGTCATCACGCTTGCCCAGGTCGCGACGGTATTCCTTGTCGAGTGTGTCGGGAGCGTACTCCAAATGGCCCGTGACAAAGAACTCCCTGCCGCCACGTGCCATCACGATGCTCACACCGCTCTCGGGCGACTCGGCTATGATGTCAAGTCCCGGCACCTTCTCGATGTCCTCGCGTCGCACCTCGGTATGGCGGCTCTGCGGCATGGCGAACCAGTCGTCGAAGCCACGGAAGATAGGCAGCGAGGGGTCGAGGGATTTCTGTCGGAAGATGCCAAACATCTTCTTGCTGAGTGGATGCTTGGGTACGCCATAGAAATGGTAAAGTCCTGCCTGCGCGCCCCAGCAGATGTAGAGTGTGGAGGTGACATGGGTACGAGCCCAGTCGAAGATCTGCTGAATCTCGGGCCAGTATTCCACGTCCTCGTACTGCATGGTTTCGATGGGTGCACCCGTTACGATCATGCCATCAAACTTCTGCTTTGACAGTTCGGCAAAGTCTTTGTAGAACATCATCATGTGCTCGATGGGGGTGTTCTTGGGAGTATGGCTCTTCAGTTTCATGAAGTACACCTCTATCTGCAGTGGTGTGTTGGAGAGCAGTCTGACGAGATCGGTCTCCGTTGTTATCTTCAGCGGCATGAGGTTGAGCACTACGATACGCAGGGGGCGAATCTCCTGACTGTGCGCCCTACTCTCGTCCATGACGAAGATGTTCTCGTGCTTCAGCAGCTCTATGGCTGGCAATTTATCTGGCAATCTTAATGGCATGATTCTATTCCTTTCTCTAATTTTGTGCAAAAATACACTTTTTCAATGAGATAATGAAAAAAGGATGCCAAAATTTCTTTCAGCATCCTTCTTTTTATCGATTATTACCAAAGTTCCAGTCGCTCATTCTTAGGAATGAACATCTTGTCGCCCGGCTTCACACCGAAGGCCTCATACCAGGCATCGATATGTGGCAGGGCTCCGTCGACACGCCATTTGCCCAAAGCGTGTGGGTCGTTCTTGACGCGCTGACGTATCTCCTTCTCGGTGATGTTCTGTCCCCATACGCCTGCGTAGGCCAGGAAGAAGCGCTGAGCTGGAGTGAAACCGTCCTTGTTCTTAAGGTGTTTCTTGGCGGTGACATTCTTCAAAGCATTGAAGGCTACCATCAAACCGCCATGGTCGGCAAGATTCTCGCCCAGTGTGAAACGGCCGTTGCCATTCAGGTCGGGCAATACCTTGATATTGCTGAAGAAGTCGGCATACATGTCGGCACGCTGATTGAAGCCCTTGGCATCGTCGGCTGTCCACCAGTCCTGCAGATTGCCAGTAGCATCATACTGGCGGCCCTGATCGTCGAAACCGTGAGTCATCTCATGACCTATCACGACACCGATGGCGCCATAGTTGAACGCCTCGTCGGCCTTTGGGTCGAAGAAAGGATACTGCAGGATTCCGGCAGGGAAACAGATCTCGTTGGTGGTAGGATTGTAGTAGGCATTGACGGTCTGTGGAGTCATGTACCACTCGTCTCTGTCGACTGGCTTTCCTGCCTTCTCGGCGATCTCCTTGTCGTTGGCAAACTTGCGGCAAGCCAACACATTCTCGTAGTAACTCTTGGAAGGATCGATGTTGAGCAGGCTGTAGTCGGTCCACTTGTTGGGATAACCTATCTTGACATAGAACTTGTCGAGCTTCTTATGGGCTGCAGCCTTGGTTACGTCGCTCATCCAGGTCTGTGCGTCGATGCGCTCGCCCAAGCTGATCTGCAGGTTCTTTACCAGGGTCTCCATCATCTTCTTGGAACTCTCGGGGAAGAACTTCTTGCAGTAGATGCGGCCAAGCGCCTCACCCATCTGATTCTCTACCTGATTGGTGGCACGCTTCCAGAGAGGATAGTCCTCCTTGCGGCCACTCATGGTCTTGCCGAAGAATTCGAAGTTGGCCTCGCGAATCTCATCGGTCAGGTAAGCGGAAGAGCTGCGGATGACACTCCAGAGCATCAGCGCCTTCAGGACAGAGGCGTTCTCGGCTGCCGAAAGCTTGTCGTAGGCTGCAAAGAATGCTGGCTGACCTACAATGAGTTCCTGCATATACTCGCTCTTGATGCCCTCGCCATTGGCCAAGGCCTCGAGAGGTATGTTGGGATAGTTTTCACAGAACTGCTTGAGAGTCATCTTGTTGTAGTTGGCCTGTGGGTCACGAAGCTCGGTGCGGCTCTTGGAAACAAAGGCAAGACTGGTTTCGTGCAGGAAGATGGCCTGTGCATACTGGACAGCATCGGCTGCAGAGAAACCATAGAGCTGGAACATCTTGGCAAGATATGCCTTGTAAGCCTCACGGATGGCCACAGTGGCGGCATCGTTGTTGAGGTAATAATCCTTGGCGCCAAGGGTGAGACCGCCCTGCGAGAGATTGTAGATGTTCTGAGTGACATTCTTCTCGTCGGCAGCGAAACCAGCACCATAGCTTACTCCGAGTCCCATCCAGGCATACTTGATCTGCAATTTCTGCAGGTCGGCCTTGGTTTGGGCAGCAGCTATCTCGTCGAGCAGAGGCTTTACGGGAGCTATGCCCTCCTTGTTGCGGCGGTCGACATCGATCGCCAACTTGTAGAAGTCGGACAGTTTCTGCTCGATACTTCCCTTCTTGTAGCTCTTTTTCTGGAGCTCGCCCAAGATGCTGTTGATACGCTTGTTGTTGTTTTCCTGCAACTGGTCGAAGCTTCCATAGCGGCTGTAGGCTGCTGGCAAAGGATTGTTCTTCTGCCATCCGCCTGTGGCAAACTGATAGAAATCGTCGGCAGGCTTTGTCGTCTTGTCAAGATTGCTCATGACAAGTCCCGACTTGTTTTGTGCGTCTGCACCCATAGGCATGGCTGCTATCATCACCATCGGGATAATCATCTTCATGTTCATAATGTTATAATTATTTGGTTATTGTTGTTTTGTCTGGATTTTATTGCCCTGACACTTCTTCCAACTCCTCGGAGAGGACGAGCCAGTTGTCGTTCTCCTCATCGAGTTTCTGCATCAGCGAGGTGTACTCTGTGACGAGCTCCATGTTGGTGGCATTCTCGGGCTTCATCAGCAAATCGTCAATCTCCTTCTTGCGTTTTTCCAAGATGGCGATACGCTGCTCGCAGTCCTTCACCGCCTTCTCGGCCTTGCGAATCTTCTTCTGCTGTTCCTTGTGCTCGGCGTAACTCTGCTTCTTCGACAACGCATTGTCTGTTGCGGCAGGCGATGCGTCCTGCTGCTGTGGCTTGGCAGAAGAAGCGCCCATGGATGGCTCGCCCTTGGCAAGGGCTGCCTGGATGGTCTCGGCATTGTGGGCACGCAGATAGTCGTAGATGCCGCCCAGATGCTCGCATACCTTTCCGCCACCAAACTCATACACCTTGTCTACCAGTCCGTCGAGGAACTCACGGTCGTGGCTCACGATGATGGCTGTTCCGTCGAAGGCCTTGATGGCTTCCTTGAGAACATCCTTCGACTGCATGTCGAGATGGTTGGTTGGCTCATCGAGAATCAGAAGGTTGACAGGCTCGAGCAGCAACTTGATCATTGCCAGTCGGCTGCGCTCGCCGCCACTGAGCACCTTGACATACTTCTCGGAGGTCTCGCCGCCAAACATGAATGCTCCCAAGAGATCGTTCACCTTGAGGCGCATATCGCCCGTGGCCACATTGTCTATGGTCTGGAAGATGGTAAGGCGCTCGTCTAAGAGCTGTGCCTGGTTTTGTGCGAAATAGCCTATCTGCACATTGTGGCCTATCTTCAGCGTTCCTGTAAACGGAATCTCGCCCATGATACACTTCACAAGTGTGGACTTTCCCTCGCCGTTCTTGCCGACGAAAGCCACTTTCTCACCGCGCTTGATGGTAAGGGTGACGTGGTCGAAAACTGTATGCGAGCCATAATCCTTGCGCACCTCGTCGCAGATAATGGGATAGTCGCCACTGCGAAGACAGGGTGGAAACTTGAGGTGCATCTGCTTGTTGTCGACCTCGTCGACCTCAATGGGCACGATCTTCTCCAACTGCTTGATGCGGCTCTGCACCTGCACGGCCTTGGTGGGCTTGTAGCGGAAACGCTCTATAAAGTCCTTGATATCGGCAATCTCCTTCTGCTGGTTCTCGTAGGCTCGCAACTGCTGTTCGCGGCGCTCTGCACGAAGTACCACATACTCGTCGTATTTCACACGATAGTCCTCTACCCTGCCGCAGGTTATCTCTAAGGTGCGGTTGGTCACATTGTTAATAAAGGCACGGTCGTGGCTGACCAGCACCACCGCCTTGGCACTCTGGGCAAGAAACTGCTCCAACCACTGTATACTCTCTATATCGAGATGGTTGGTAGGCTCGTCGAGAAGAAGCACATCGGGTTTCTGCAACAGTATCTTAGCCAACTCGATACGCATACGCCATCCACCAGAGAACTCACGGGTAGGACGGTCGAAGTCCTCGCGGGTGAAGCCCAGACCTGTAAGCGTGCGCTCTATCTCTGCCTCATAGTTCTCGCCGCCCATCATCATGTAGCGTTCATGCTCCTGGGTAAACTTCTCTACCAGTTGGGCATACGACTCGCTCTCATAGTCGGTACGGTCGGCCATCTCTTGCTGCATCTTGTCGAGACGTGCCTTCATCTCTGTGTTATGAGCAAAGGCCTTGCGGGTTTCCTCCTTCACGGTGGTGTCGTCCTGCAACTTCATCACCTGTGGCAGATAGCCTATCGTTGTCTCGTTGGGCACAGCCACAACGCCATCTGTTGGTTTCTGCATACCACAAAGTATCTTGAGCATCGTCGACTTACCTGCTCCGTTCTTGCCCACCAGGGCTATGCGGTCACGGTCGTTGATGACAAAGTTCACATCGTGGAAGAGAGGTTTTACGCCAAACTCGACTTTCAAGCCTTCTACTGAAATCATATTTTCTTATCTCGTTATTATTTTACCGTCACAAAACACTTATTTTCCAAAAAGGCAGCCCTTCATTCCAAGGGCTGCCTCTCTCTATAATATAAATAGGTGTAATTCCAATATAAGTAGCGCTTACTTGATGACGCCTTCCTCTACGAAGACCTCCTTCAGAATTTTCACACCGCGTTCTACCTGCTCCTTGGTATGAGTAGCCATGAGGGCAAAACGTACCAATGTGTCCTGAGGAGCACATGCTGGAGGGATGACTGGGTTGATGAATACGCCACGGTCGTAAGCCTTCTTGGTAACCTCGAAAGTCTTCATAGCATCGCGCACATAGAGAGGAATGATAGGACTCTCTGTCTCGCCAATTTCGAAACCTTCCTCACGGAAACGCTTCAGGGCGTAGTTGGTAACATCCCACAACTGCTCGAAGCGCTCTGGCTCGTTCTGAATGATGTGAAGAGCCTCCAAGGCTGCTGCTGTGGCTGCTGGAGTGTTGGATGCACTGAAGATATAAGTACGGCAAGAATGACGCAGGAAGTTGATGGTGTCCTTGTCTGATGCGATGAAACCACCGATAGACGCCAGACTCTTGGAGAATGTACCCATGATGAGGTCGACCTCATCGGTAAGACCAAAGTGATCGCATACGCCACGTCCCTGCTTGCCAAACACACCCAGGCCATGAGCCTCGTCCACCATGATGGAGCAGTTGTACTTGTGCTTCAACTTGACAATCTCTGGCAAGTTGGCCAGGTCGCCCTCCATAGAGAAGACGCCATCGACAACGATCAGCTTGATAGCCTCATGAGGCAACGTCTTGAGTACGCGCTCAAGGTCCTCCATATCATTGTGCTTATAGTGCAGCTGGGTTGCAAACGAAAGACGGCGGCCGTCTACGATACTGGCGTGGTCGCGGTCGTCGCAGATGATATAGTCATTGCGGCCTACCACACAAGCCAACACGCCCTGGTTGACAGAGAAACCTGTAGAGAAGCACAGGGACTCATCCTTGTGCATGAACTCCGCCAACTCCTTCTCGAGCTGTACGTGAAGGTCGAGGGTTCCATTGAGGAAACGGCTTCCTGCACAACCAGAACCATACTTGTCGAGAGCTGCCTTGGCTGCATCGATAACACGCTGGTCGTTGGTCAAACCCTGATAAGCATTAGAACCGAACATCAAAATCTTATGTCCGTCGATGTCGGTAACTTCCGTCATCTGCTTACTGGTGATCTCACGGAAGTATGGGTACACACCGGCAGCCATATACTTCTGAGGTTCACGATAATTCTTGTATTTTTCTTGTAATTGTCCCATTATGAATAGGTGTACTTTTTATAATTTCTAAGTTTACAGGGTGCAAAGATACAAAAAAGAACTAATATATCGTGATTTTTTCCAAGAAAGTTGATTTTTAGTGTTTTTTTAGGGTCTAAAAAGGCGTTTTTATACTAATTTTATTACTTTTGCATCTGAATATTCATAAAATTCTGTCTAATTAGATGAAGAAGAAGATCGTTTTTATCATGAATCCTATCTCGGGCACGGCAAGCAAAGCATCCATCCCCAACCTGATAGATAGCATTCTGGACAAGGACCGCTTTGAGTACGAGATAAGAACTACGGAAAGAGCCGGACACGCATCGGAAATTGCTTCCGAGGCGAAGGAGGCTCATGTTGACATTGTGGTGGCTGTGGGAGGTGACGGTACTGTCAACGAAGTGGCAAGAGCCATCGTACACTCCGACACAGCCCTGGGAATTCTGCCTTGTGGATCGGGCAACGGACTGGCTCGTCACCTCATGCTGCCCATGAACCTGAAAAAGAGTATTGAGATCATCAACCAATGCGAGATTCACGACCTCGACTATGGGGTCATCAACGGCTATCCTTTCTTCTGTACCTGCGGTATGGGATTTGACGCCTTCGTAAGCATGAAGTTTGCCGAAAGCGGCAAACGAGGACCCATCAGCTATGCTGAGAACATCCTGAGAGAAGGACTGAAGTATCAGCCTGAAACCTACACCCTTGAGGACGAGACGGGAACAAAGCAATACAAGGCCTTCCTCATCTCGTGTGCCAACGCATCGCAATATGGCAACAACGCCTATATCGCTCCACAGGCATCGATGAGCGACGGACTGATGGACGTGGTCATCATGGAGCCTTTCGATGTACTGGAGGCTCCGCAGGTAAGTTTCGATATGTTCAACAAGACGCTCGACAAGCACTCCAAGATTAAGTCGTTCAGATGCAAAAAGCTGCATATCACCCGCACCAAGCCTGGTGTCATCCATTATGACGGCGACCCGGTTATGACGGGTGCTGACATTGATGTGCACTTGGAGGAGAAAGGCATCAAGATTATCGTCAACCCATTTGCCGACAAGAATGCCCGGAAACCCAACGCCATACAGTCGGCCTTTGCCGATTTCTTCAACGGTCTCAATGCCGTGAGAAGCGACATCAGAGAGCAAGGAAGAAAGGTGGAGGCGCTGAGCAAACTCGTGCAGAGCAAACTGAACTTATGATGCTTGACGAAGGAGTTAAAGAGTTGAGAAGTTAAGGAGTTAAGGTGTTAAGGAGTTAAGACAAATGCCTTTAAGGGATTGTTTAATTTCAAGTCCACTTAAGCATCAGTCTTAGCTCCTCAGCGACCGCAGGGAGCGATAACTCCTTAACTTCTTAACTTCCTTGAAATCCTTTGAAAACTCCTTTGAAATCCCTTGAAAACTCCTTTGAAAACTCCTTTGAAATCTACTTGATATAAAATTCTTCCGTTAACCGGGAATACCATTCCGAACGACTGCCATCCGGCAACTGGAGCACTTCTGTAGACTCCTCAAAGTTGCCCATACGGCTACGGGAGAAGGTAAGAAGAAGCCGTTTGGGAGCCTTGCGCTCCACAGTCTTCACCATACATTTGCGAACAAGCGTAAAGCCCTTATAATAAGCCTCTTCCTCCACCCTGCCAAACACTTCTGTGGGTACAACAATCGACAGGAAACCATGTTCCGTAAGCAGACGTCTGGCTCCGGCAAAGAGGTCGGCAAAAGGCAGTGTGTCTGTATGCCGGGCAAGCGAGCGCTTGACATCAGGATTCTTCAGACTGTCGACAAAGAAAGGCGGATTGCTGACGATGGCATCGTAAGGCTGGGAAGACAGAAAATCCTGCAGCGGACAATGACTCACATGCACACTTCCGGCAAAAGGACTTGCCGCCACATTCTCGGCAGCCTGCCTGCAAGCCTCCTCGTCAATATCGATGGCATCGACTACTGACTGCGGAAAACGCTGAGCCATCATGAGTGCTACGAGACCTGTCCCCGTACCTATATCCAGCACCCTGCTGCCTCCCAAAGCCCATGCTCCCAAGAGTACGCCGTCTGTGCCTACCTTCATGCCGCACTTATCCTGCATGATTCCAAAATGTTTGAATTGAAAATCTGCCACCGTTTCTTGTTTTTATTCTGATTTACGCAACTTTCGCTCACTCAGAAAAAACGCAAACAAGTCTGTTTTATTTTATCATTTTTACAAAAAAATGCCACGAATATATTAAAATATCTATACCAACCCCTCTGAATTCAATAAAAATGACTACCTTTGCACCCTAAAAAGAATTCTAAAAACGAATATGAACAGAAAACAAAATACACAATTTCAAATGATAGCCGATTTTGACGGCGATGCTTCTGTATTGGTGGCAGAAAGAGAATCAGGAGAATACCCTATTCTCTGCACACGCAATCTCGTCATCTTTCCTACCGTTCTGGCACCCATCATCGTGGGAAGACCCCAGAGCGTTCAGCTCGCCCAAAAGCTAATCGAAAATCCAGACAAGGTATTCTGTATCTTCTGCCAGAAAGATGAGGCTACAGAAAATCCCACATCTGGAAACCTCTATAAGACTGGTGTGTTTGCTAAACTCATAAAAACAGTAGAACTGCCAGGAGTAGAATCAGGTAACATAACCATCGTGGTACAGGCTCTTGGCAGATGCCGACTCGAACAGATCACATCAATAAGTCCTTACTACAAAGGACAGGTAACCAGTCTGCCAGAAAAGTGGCCCAACCTGGAAGACGTGCATTTCCAGACGCTGTTGGACACACTGCATCAGGAAACAGCCAACTTCATACATGCCTGCGATGATATGCCCAATGAGGCTGAATATGCCCTCAACAACATATCCAACCCCATGATAGCAGCCAACTTCATCTGCAGCAACATGCCTTTCAGCATAGAGGACAAGATGGAGATGCTGGAGAAAGACAACCTCAGCGACCGTCTTTACATCGCTCTGAAAGCCGAACACAAAGAGCTGCAACTGCTGAGCATACAGTCGGACATCAAGCAGAAAACACGCTTCGACCTCGACGAACAGCAGAGAGAATACTTCCTGCAGCAGCAACTCAAGAACATACGCGAGGAACTGGGGGGAGACGAGAAGAATCCTGAGCGAAAAGAACTGGCTGAAAAGGCCAAGAACAAGAAATGGAACGAGGCTACAGCCAAGGCGTTCAATAAGGAATTGAACAAGCTCGAAAGCATCAACCCACAGAGCCCCGACTACTCTATCCTCGTCAACTACCTGCAGACCATGGTAGACCTGCCTTGGAATGAATACACTCAGGACAACCTAAGCCTCAAGCATGCCAAAAAAGTTCTCGACAAAGCGCACTATGGCATGGAAAAGGTTAAGGAACGTATCTTGGAATACCTGGCTGTAAGATCGCTGCGAGGAGACCTGAAGAGCCCTATCCTCTGCCTCTATGGCCCTCCAGGAGTTGGCAAGACAAGTCTTGGAAAGAGCATCGCCGAGGCGATGGGCAGAAAATATGTGCGTATGTCATTGGGCGGTCTGCACGACGAGTCGGAGATACGAGGACACCGCCGTACCTATATAGGAGCCATGCCCGGACAAATCATCAAGAACATTCAGAAGGCTGGAAGCAGCAACCCTGTATTCATCCTCGATGAGATAGACAAGGTGACACAGAACACCATCAACGGAAACCCGGCATCGGCTCTGCTCGAAGTGCTCGACCCAGAACAGAACAATGCCTTCCACGACAATTATCTCGATACAGACTACGATTTGTCGAAGGTGCTCTTCATTGCTACTGCCAACGATATCAGCAGTATTCCACGTCCATTGCTCGACCGTATGGAGCTCATCGAGGTGGGCGGATACATCATCGAGGAGAAGGTGGAGATAGCCAAGCGACACCTGGTGCCACGCGAACTGAAGAATACAGGTCTCGACAAGTATGAGCCCAAGATAAAGTTTACCAAAGCAGCCATCGAAGACCTGATAGACCACTATACACGCGAAAGTGGAGTGCGCCAACTCGAGAAAGCTATCAACAAGGCTTTGCGCAAGATGGCATACAAGCTGGCATATACCGACGAACTGGAGAAGCCTACCATCACTCCTGCTGAGGTGGAAGAGCTGTTGGGCAAGCCTATCTTCACACGCGACATCTACCAGGGAAACCAATATGCTGGCGTGGTAACAGGACTGGCATGGACATCGGTAGGAGGAGAAATCCTCTTCATAGAAACCTCGCTCAGCAAGAGCAAGGCTGCCAAACTCACCCTGACAGGAAACCTGGGCGACGTGATGAAGGAATCGGCGGTCATTGCGCTGGAATATGTCAAGGCGCACGCCGACCTCTTGGGCATAGACTATCGTATCTTCGAAAACTGGAACATCCATATCCATGTGCCCGAGGGAGCTACTCCTAAAGACGGTCCTTCTGCTGGTATCACCATCGCTACAAGTATCGCTTCGGCCCTGACACAGCGCAAGGTACGAAAGAACACAGCCATGACAGGAGAGATAACACTTCGTGGAAAAGTTCTCCCCGTAGGTGGCATCAAGGAGAAGATTCTGGCCGCCAAGCGAGCCGGTATTACCGATATCGTGATCTGTCAGGACAACAAGAAAGACATTGAGGAAATTCCTGAGATCTATCGCAAGGGAGTGGAATTCCACTATGTGGAGAATGTTGCCGATGTATGGCACTTCGCGCTCACCGACGAAAAGGTGGAACATCCCATCGATTTCACGATTCCCGAGGATGCGAAGAAAGGAGAGTGAGAAATCAATATAAACAAGAAGAATGAAATTCGAACTACAAGTAACAGATAAAGCCAGTGATGCACGCACAGGCATCATCACCACCGACCACGGACAGATAAAGACTCCTATCTTTATGCCTGTGGGAACTGTCGGATCAGTGAAAGGTGTGCACTTCGAGGAACTGCGCCAACAGGTTAAGGCACAGATCATCTTAGGCAACACCTACCACCTATACCTACGACCAGGACTCGAGGTCATCAAGGCCGCAGGCGGACTGCATGGCTTCAACGGATGGGACCGACCCATCCTGACAGACAGTGGCGGATTCCAGGTGTTCTCGCTTACAGGCATCCGAAAGTTGCGTGAGGAGGGGTGCGAGTTCCGCTCTCACATCGACGGAAGCAAGCACATCTTCACACCCGAAAACGTGATGGACACTGAGCGAATTATTGGTGCCGACATCATGATGGCGTTCGACGAGTGTCCTCCTGGACAAAGCGACTTCCAGTATGCCAAGAAGAGTCTCGAGATGACACAGCGTTGGCTCGACCGCTGTGTCAAGCGCTTCAACGAGACCGAACCGCTGTACGGATATCAGCAAAGCCTCTTCCCCATCGTGCAGGGCTGCACCTTCCCCGAGCTGAGAAGAGAGGCGGCCAAATATGTGGCAGACAAGGGAGCCGACGGAAATGCTATCGGTGGACTTGCCGTAGGCGAGCCCACTGAGGTGATGTACGAAATGATAGAGGTGGTGAACGAAATCCTGCCCAAGGACAAGCCGCGCTATCTCATGGGTGTGGGTACACCACAGAACATACTCGAGGCCATAGAACGAGGAGTGGACATGTTCGACTGTGTGATGCCAACCCGCAACGGACGCAACGCCATGCTCTTCACCTACAACGGAACGATGAACATGCGCAACAAGAAATGGGAAATGGACTTCAGTCCCGTAGACCCTGACGGATGCGACATCGACCGTATCACAACCAAGGCTTACCTGCATCACCTCTTCAAGGCACAGGAACTCCTGGCCATGCAGATAGCAAGCATACACAACCTGGCCTTCTATCTGCGACTCGTCACCGATGCGCGACAGCACATCGAGCAGGGAGACTTCGTGCAATGGAAAAATTCGATCATCGACCAGCTGGGACAAAGAATATAAAGACCACAGGCTGGGAGAACAAACGCAAAGACCACAGACTGACTGGTCGAACAAAAAAAAAGACCTATTAAAAGGTCAAAAACATAAAATGAAGACATTTCATCAATTAAGAAAACATCGCAGGCTCTATAAAGCCAAAAGATGGTTCGGACAACACTTTGCTGGGCTCATACACATCACACAATGGCTCGCAAAGAAGTTGGCCTTCCTGCGTATACTCAGGTTCCTGAACCCATTCAGGTATATCAAGCGCATGGACTGGTACATCATCAAGAAGTTTGTAGGCACATACTTCTTCTCTATCCTGCTGATTATCTCGGTGGCTATCGTGTTCGACGTAAACGACAACCTGCCTAAATTCACCGAGAATCATGCACCGCTGAGGGCTATCGTCTTTGACTATTACCTCAACTTCGTGCCTTACTTCGCCAACCTCTTCAGTGCGCTGTTTGTCTTCATTGCCGTCATCTTCTTTACATCTAAGATGGCTGGCAACTCTGAGATTATCGCCATCATGGCATCAGGCATCTCATTCAAGCGGCTGTTGCGCCCTTACATGATTACCTGCATCATGCTCTCGGCCATGTCGTATGCCCTCTCTGCCTATGTTATTCCCTATGGAACGGTGGTAAGACAGAATTTCGAAATCAAGTACAAGAAGAAGAGCAAGAACACATCGGCAGAAAACGTACAGCTGCAGGTGGACAGGGGCGTCATCGCGTATCTGCAGCACTACGACAACCAAAGCAAGAAAGGCTTCGGCTTCTGCCTTGACAAGTTCAAGGACAAGAAATTGGTAAGCCACCTCACCGCCATGGAGGTGCAGTACGACACCATCTCCGACTCCAAGTACCACTGGAAAATAAGAAACTGGAAGGTACGACAGCTCCAGGGACTGAAGGAGCACATCACCAGCGGAGCCGAGAAAGACACCATCATCATGATGGAACCCACCGACCTGGTATACTCCAAGGGACAGCAGGAAACATTTACCAGTCCTGCACTGAAGGATTATATCTCCAAACAGATCAACCGAGGTTCGGGCAATGTGGTGCAATACCAGGTGGAATATCACAAGCGAATTGCAGCCTCATTCGCCTCATTCATCCTTACCATAATAGGTGTGTCGCTCTCGTCGCGCAAGCGCAAAGGTGGAATGGGAACATCGCTCGGCATTGGACTGGCACTGAGTTTCAGCTACATCATGCTGCAAACCATCTCTGCCACATTCGCCATCCAGGACAACTTCCCGCCTATGCTGGCTGCCTGGATGCCCAACTTCCTCTTCGCATTCGTGGCATACTTCTGCTACCGCAACGCACCGAGGTAAGTATTAATGATTAATGACAAAAAAGAAAAAAGGAAAAAGAAAAATAAGAAATATGTATTTCGACGAATTAGATTTAAATGACAACGTGCTCGATGCACTCTACGATATGCGCTTCGACACTTGCACCCCAGTACAGGAAAAGTGTATTCCAGAGATATTGAAAGGCAACGACGTAATGGGAGTTGCGCAAACCGGAACAGGCAAAACTGCTGCCTATCTGCTGCCAGTGCTCAGCAAACTCGACGACGGTGGTTATCCTTCTGATGCCATCAACTGTGTTATCATGTCGCCTACACGCGAGTTGGCACAACAGATAGACCAGGCCATGCAGGGCTTCGGATATTACCTGCAAGGCGTAAGCAGCGTGGCTGTATATGGAGGAAACGACGGAAACCGTTACGACCAGGAACTGAAAAGCCTGCGCATGGGTGCAGACGTGGTGATAGCTACACCAGGCCGACTCATCTCTCATATCAGCTTGGGCAATGTAGACCTCAGCAAGGTAAGCTTCTTTATTCTTGATGAGGCAGACCGTATGCTCGACATGGGATTCTCGGAGGATATCAAGACCATCGCAGCCAAATTGCCAAAAACTTGCCAGACCATTATGTTCTCTGCCACAATGCCCGAGAAAATAGAAGAACTGGCAAAGACTCTGCTCAAGAATCCTGTAGAGATCAAACTCGCAGTAAGCAAACCTGCCGAGAAGATACAGCAGAAAGCTTACGTATGCTACGAGACACAGAAGATGGACATCATCAAGGACATCTTCAAAGCTGGCGACCTGCAGCGAGTCATCATCTTCTGCGGAAGCAAGATGAAAGTAAAGCAAGTGGCAGGATCACTGCAGCGTAAACATATCAACTGTGGCGAGATGCACTCTGACCTGGACCAGGCTGAACGCGACAATATGATGTTCAAATTCAAAAGCGGACAAATAGATGTGCTCGTAGCTACCGACATCGTGGCACGAGGCATAGACATCGATGATATCGCATTGGTTATCAACTATGATGTGCCTCACGATACTGAAGACTATGTGCACCGTATCGGACGTACTGCACGTGCCGACCGCGACGGAGTGGCTATCACCTTTGTGAGCGAGGAAGATATCTTCTATTTCCAGCAGATAGAGAAGTTCTTGGAAAAAGAAGTGGAAAAGGTTGCTCTGCCCGAAGGATGCGGCGAAGGACCTGCATACACCAAGCAGAACAAGCCCAGAAAGGCAGGCAACAACAGCGCAAAGAGCAGACGACGCAAAGATCGTGAACAGACTGCACACAAACGCAAACCTGCCAATAAAACTGCCAACCGACCTGAAAAGGCTCAGCGTCGTACTGAAGACAACAACCCACAGGAAAACAGCAAGCAAGGCAACAACCAGCAAGACAACAACCAGCCCAGGAACAAAGACAACAAGAAACAACAGGGCAACGCCAGACAACAGGGTAAGAACGCTCCTCGTACCAAGGATGGCCAGCAGCAGGGCAACAGCCTGCAGCAGAACAATGGTGGCAAACCTGAAAACGAGAATAAGCAAAATCGAAACAACCGACGTAAAGGCAATAATCGTCCTGCAAGCGATCAGACAGAAAACAAGTCACGCAACAGACAGGCACAGACTGACAACAAGTCAGGCAGCCAGGACAACAACGGCAAGCGTCGCAATGTACGCCCAGGCAGCAACGGCAGAGGAAGAGGTGTCAGCCAGAAGAAGACTTCAGAAAAATCAACCACACGTAAGGTTACGCCTATCGTAAATCCTCAGAAGAAAGAAAATGTAGTCAAAAAATTCATCAAGCGCATTTTCGGCTTCAAAAAATAACAACTGCTCCAGTTTCTCGTCTACCAGAAGCAAGAAGAAACTGTAGTTGAAAACAAAAAGTATCTTAAGTTACATGCAGATGTTTCTTAAGATACTTTTTTGTTTTAAGATGATCCTGCCAATTACTTTTTTAGCTGCACTTACCTCTATCAGTAACTACTTTGCACCCCTATAGCCATGAATAGTCAACTGTAAATAAGACTAATAATTAAGTAACTGAAGTTTCGCAAAGTGGTTCAAGTACAGGCTAAGGGCTTCTGCCCCTTCTGGGCGTGTGGAACATATCTGCGAAAGTTGAGTAAGTCTACGCGAATTATAAATAAGTAATAACTGAGTCAACTCATATTATCAATAATACTTAGAGTAGTCAACTAAAATCGTTAAACCACAATCAAATCTATGTTCGAAACTTTAGAACATAAGTTCGAAACTTTAGAACATAAGTTCGATAGTTTAGAACATAAGTTCGATAGTTTAGAACATAGATTTTTACAGGCTAAACAGGGCAAACGCATCAAACTTTTTACCTTTTAACATATAGATATTAATGTCGTATCTTATTGAATATTAACTATTTATATTTGCTTATGCCAAAAATATTTTGTATCTTTGTAAAGAATAATTAAACACTTAAAAGTTACAAAATGAGCATAATTAAGTTATCTAAACAAATTCCAGACCCAAGAGTCACAGGACGAACTGTTCATAAAATGGAACATATTATCTATATTACCATAGCAGCAGTACTGGCTGGATGTCAAACATGGGATGATATTGCTGAGTTTGGAAGAACTAAGAA
>CEAJ01011890.1_pt1 | contig 19299 bp, 9 predicted proteins | sample 554971 | NCBI WGS metagenome assembly CEAJ01 (sample SAMEA3182047, study PRJEB8094) | gut metagenome | biome: human; feature: gut; material: Stool; isolation source: human stools | place: Canada | collected 2011-11-29
TCCTTCAGAGTCGATATTCAGTTTGTCGAATCCCGGAATTTTATCCAATAGTTTGTTGATTACGATAGCAAACGGAACGAAACTTTGGCAGAAAGGTTGCGGGATAGAGATTCCGTCCATTTTATCATAGAACTTCTGAAAAGCAGGAGCGGTAAGGTCTGCCATTACCAGCGTGATGATGTAGCAGATGATAGCTGCAAAGAATCCCCAATAGATATTGTCGGAAGCAAAGTATACGATAGCGCCGATAAATGCAAAGTGCCAGTAGTTCCAAAGGTCGATATTGACGGTACGGGTTGTTTTAGTCAGCAACATTAATAAGTTAATTCCCAGACAAACAGGGATGATGAAAGCACCGACTGAGGTATTGTAAGCTACCGCCGCAGCAGAAGGCCACCCCATGTCGAAAATTCCTAATTCCAATCCGTAGATTTCAACCATTTTACTTAATGCCGGACCCAGACTGCTGGTGAGCAATGCCGTCACTACTGATAAACCAACGAAACCGACACCAACCAACAAACCGCTCTTCAGCGCTTTGGGAAGTTTAATACCGATACATACTCCTAAAATCGTGAAAATGATCGGCATCATTACTGCCGCTCCAAGACCGATAATGTACTTAAATACTTCTTCCATTCTGTTCTATTTTTCTCTGTTTTAATGATAATTTACTGTGTTTCCCCAGAGGGCATTAGTTTTAAACCGTGCCAAAAGTAAGACCTTTTTTGCTTTCTTCCAAAACGAAACTCTTAATTTATCAGATATTGCATCAAAAATGGACATTTTTGACGTTTGCGTGCACAAAAATAGTCGTTTCCGTACACGAAAAACAAAAAATGCACCTAGTTGATTAAAAATTCCTATCCGGTTTGGAAGAAATACACTACTTTCGTAGCGTGAAAAACAAGTATGTTGAATCCTTAAAATAACAAACCATGAGACGAACCCTTGCATCTGTTCTTTTTATATTGCTTACACTGGCTGCAATCATTCCCTCGATGTCGGCGCAGCAGGTAGATAAGAAACTCCCCTGGTCTGTACGAATGACTCAATCAGAAATGATCCGTTGCCCGGAATCTTGGCAACTCGACTTTCAGCCCAAGCTAAAGTGGGATTATTGTCACGGTCTTGAATTGGGAGCCATGCTTGATGTCTATGATACGTATGGTGACAAGAAAATCCGCGACTACGCCATTGCATACGCAGATACAATGGTGCACGCCGACGGAACGATTACCGCCTATAAATTAACCGATTACAGTCTGGATCGCATCAATTCCGGGAAAATTCTTTTCCGTATTTATGAGCAAACCAAAGATCCGAAATACAAGAAAGCGCTCGATCTGCTTTACAGCCAGTTTGAAGGACAGCCCCGTAATGATGATGGCGGTTTTTGGCACAAGAAAATTTATCCGCATCAGATGTGGCTGGACGGACTTTACATGGGAGCTCCTTTTTATGCAGAATATGCATTCCGCAACAACCTTCCGAAAGACTATGCGGATATAATTAACCAGTTTGTCACTTGCGCCCGCCATACTTACGACCCGAAAAACGGACTTTACCGTCATGCGTGTGACGTCAGTCGCACCGAACGTTGGGCGGATCCGGTCACGGGGCAGTCGAAGCACTGCTGGGGACGTGCTATGGGGTGGTATGCCATGGCGTTGGTAGATGCGCTGGATTTTATTCCGAAGCACGAAGCAGGGAGGGATTCGCTGCTTGCTATTCTGAATAATATTGCTGTGCAGGTAAAGAAACTGCAAGACCCGAAAACCGGAGGCTGGTATCAGGTCATGGATAGAAGCGGAGATCAAGGAAACTATGTCGAATCGTCCTGTTCCGCCATGTTTATCTACTCCTTGTTTAAGGCTGTCCGCAAGGGATATATTGATAAATCTTATCTGGATGTAGCGTTGAAGGGCTATAAAGGTTTCCTTGATAATTTTATCGAAGTGGATAGGAACGGCCTGGTAACCATAACCAAGGCTTGTGCAGTAGCCGGGTTGGGAGGAAAAGTATATCGTTCCGGTGATTACGACTATTATATTAATGAAACAATCCGTAATAACGACCCCAAAGTTGTGGGGCCATTTATCATGGCTAGCTTGGAATATGAACGTTTACAAAAGTAATTTATGCCGATGAAAGGGACTATTTTTAAAGGGATATTGCTAATTCTCTTTCTTGGTGTAGGAGAAACGGCAGTTTATTCGCAACAACAGCAGCGCAAAGATACGTTGGTCGTCACACGCGACGGGACAGGAGATTACCGCAATATTCAGGAAGCAGTGGAAGCGGTCCGCGCTTTTATGGATTACACGGTGACAATTTATATCAAGAACGGCACGTATAAAGAGAAGCTGGTAATTCCCTCTTGGGTCAAGAACGTTCAGTTGGTAGGCGAAAGCGCCGAAAATACGATTATCACCTACGACGACCATGCCAATATTAACAAAATGGGAACATTCCGCACGTACACCGTCAAGGTATCGGGCAACGATATTACTTTCAAGGACTTAACGATTGAAAATAATGCGGCTCCTTTGGGACAGGCCGTGGCACTTCATACCGAGGGTGACCGGCTGATGTTCATAAACTGCCGTTTTCTGGGAAATCAGGACACTATCTATACCGGTTCGGAAGGGGCACGGCTCTTATTTACCAACTGTTACATCGAAGGTACTACCGACTTTATCTTCGGACCTTCCACTGCACTTTTCGAATACTGTGAGCTGCATAGCAAACGTGATTCGTATATCACTGCCGCTTCTACTCCTCAAAATATAGAATTTGGCTATGTCTTCAAGAATTGCAAGTTGACTGCTGCTCCGGGAGTGAAAAAGGTCTATCTGGGCCGTCCGTGGCGTCCGTATGCAGCGACAGCTTTTATTAACTGTGAGTTTGGAAACCATATCCGTCCCGAAGGTTGGCACAACTGGAAGAATCCGGAGAATGAAAAAACAGCCCGTTATGCCGAATTTGGCAATACGGGCGAAGGCGCAAAGACTGAAGGACGTGTAGCATGGGCCGAACAGCTTACAAAGAAAGAAGTATTGAAGTATACACCGGAGAATATCTTTAAAGAAGATAGCAATTGGTATCCTTATAAATAGGAACAGATAAGATGTCCGATCGGTTGGGGAGCTTGAAGCTTTTGTTTCCTAAGCTCGAAATCCTGGTTCCGAGGCGGGGAAACTGTAGTTTCTCTATGTGGGAACTGGAGTTTCTGCGTGTGGAAACTAGAGTTTCTAACGCTTGAAACTAAAGTTTCAGAGCCTTGAAACTGAACTTGTTCAGGTGCAAGACAAAATGTTGCAGGTGGCAGATAAAACGAAGAAGAACTAAAAGAGCGTGAAGAATATGAAAACACTAGGGGCTAAAATGATAGGATTACTGGTAGCAGCCTTTATCCTCTGTTCCGCATTTCGTGCGGATAAACCGGTCGTAACTGTCTTTATGATAGGAGATTCTACTATGGCCAATAAGAAACTGGACGGAGGAAATCCCGAACGTGGCTGGGGAATGGTACTTCCCGGATTCTTCTCCGAGGATATCAGGATAGATAATCATGCTGCCAATGGTCGAAGTTCCAGAAGTTTTATCAGTGAAGGCCGCTGGGAAAAAGTCATTTCTAAGGTGAAAAAGGGAGATTATGTCTTTATCCAGTTCGGGCACAATGATGAAAAAGCTGATCCCACCCGCCATACCGATCCCGGAACCACCTTCGATGATCATCTCCGTCGCTACGTGAACGAGACTCGAGCCAAAGGGGGAATCCCCGTATTGTTCAATTCCATTGTCCGCCGTAACTTTGTTCAGCCTAAGGACACTTCCATTTTAAAAGATGTCCGCCGGACACCGGGGGAAAGTGAACCGCCCAAAGAAGGAACCGTTTTATTCGATACTCACGGAGCTTATCTGGATTCTCCGCGTAATGTGGCGAAAGAACTCGGAGTTGCATTTATTGATATGAATAAGATAACACACGACTTGGTGGAAGGACTCGGCCCGGTAGAGTCAAAGAAACTGTTCATGTTCGTCGAACCGGATCAGGTTCCCGCCTTCCCGAAAGGCCGCGAAGACAATACTCATCTGAATGTATATGGTGCACGTGTGATTGCCGAGTTGGCAGTAGAGGCAATCGGCAAAGCAGTTCCGGAACTGGCACCATATATCCGCCACTATGATTACGTGGTGGCACAAGACGGAAGCGGTGATTTCTTCACCGTTCAGGAAGCGATTAATGCGGTTCCCGATTTCCGTAAGAACATCCGCACCACGATTCTGATACGTAAAGGTACTTATAAAGAAAAGATTATCATCCCCGAAAGCAAGATTAATGTCGCCTTGATCGGAGAAGAAGGCGCGACGTTGACCAATGACGACTTCGCCAACAAGAAAAATGTATTTGGCGAGAACATGGGAACTTCCGGTTCATCGAGCTGCTACATTTATGCACCGGACTTTTATGCAGAGAATATCACTTTTGAGAACTCCGCCGGTCCCGTCGGGCAGGCAGTTGCCTGCTTTGTCTCCGCCGACCGTGCCTTCTTCAAGAACTGCCGCTTTTTAGGTTTTCAGGATACCCTCTATACTTACGGCAAGCAAAGTCGTCAATATTATGAGGACTGTTACATCGAAGGAACAGTTGATTTCATTTTCGGTTGGTCTACGGCTGTCTTTAACCGTTGCCACATTCACAGCAAACGGGACGGCTATGTGACCGCACCTTCTACCGACCAAGGGAAAAAGTATGGCTACGTCTTCTATGATTGTAAGCTCACCGCATCACCTGAAGCGAAGAAAGTATATCTCTCCCGTCCCTGGCGTCCGTATGCCCAAGCCGTATTTGTCCGTTGCGAACTGGGACAGCACGTCCTTCCCGAAGGCTGGAACAACTGGGGGAAGAAGGAAAACGAGAAAACTGCTTTTTATGCAGAGTATGACAGTCGTGGCGAAGGTGCCAATCCGAAGGCACGTGCCGCTTTCTCCCATCAGTTGAAAACTCTTAAAGGATATGAGATAGAAACAGTGCTGGCCGGTGATGACGGGTGGAATCCGGTAAAAAACGGAAATCATCTGTTAGATGTAAAACGTTGAACTCTTATGCCTGAAACTGAAAACTTGTTTTATTGAATAACCTGATTCTGCTAAATAGCTGGTAAAGATAGTATTAAAATCCTGTTATTTTTCTATCTTTACGCCACAGAACCAAGTGATATGATGAAGAAAACTTTACTTTCAGTGATTCTCCTGCTAGCTATTGTGTTCACGGCACATACACAGCAGCATTGCTTTTTCACCCATTACTCTACTGAGGACGGACTGTCGCAAAATACAGTCATGAGCATTCTTCAGGACCATAAAGACAATCTTTGGTTTGCCACCTGGGATGGTATTAACCGTTTTAATGGGTACACTTTCAAAACTTACAAGGCACGACAGGGAAATTACATCAGTCTGACCAATAATCGGGCGGACCGTATGTATGAAGACCGTTACGGTTTTCTCTGGTTGTTGACCTATGACAACCGCGTTCATCGCTTTGATCCGAAAACGGAAACTTTCGAGCAAGTGCCCGCAGCCGGTGAGGAGGGGAGTGCATTCAATGTACATACCATTGAAGTAATGCCGAACGGAACTGTCTGGCTGCTGACGGAAAACGACGGTGCGATTCGCATTCTGACTCATCCCGACGAGAATCATCGGCTGACATGGGATATTTATTCCAATAAGACGGAATTGTTTCCCTCTTTACATGTGTTTAAAGTACATCAGGACAAAGCCGGTAATGACTGGCTGCTGACAGACAACGGGTTGGGCATGATTCGTCCAGGAGACAAAGAACCTGTTTCTTATTTTACGGAAACCAAAGGAAAGCTTAGCGGAATGAACCAGGCTTTCTATGCCGTGCAGGAACGTGATGAGGATATTTGCTTTGCTTCGGACCACGGACGTGTCTGGGTATATCAGAAAGGAAGCGGAGAATTTGTATTGCTCGAACTTCCGACCAAAGGGCGGATCACCTCCATTCATACGGTTGCACCGGATATGTCGGTCATCACTACGGATTCGGACGGTTTCTTTACCTGTAATCTGAAAACGAAAGCATCGGTACACTATTCATTTCTGACTTGCAAGGAGTTACCTGCCAAACCCATTCTATCGGCTTATGTAGACCGTTCTTCGGAAGTCTGGTTCGAACAGGAAGAACCGGGTGTGGTAGCTCATTTCAATCCGTTTACCGGAGTAGTGACGCGTGAGCAGATTCTTATTGAATATAGTAATCCTGAACGTTCGCGTCCTGCTTTTCATATCCATGAGGATGTGAACGGCTATCTGTGGGTACACCCGTATGGAGGTGGTTTCTCATATTTTGATCCTCAGAAGAAGCGGCTGGTTCCTTTTTATAACGGACTGGGCAGCCGTGACTGGCGTTTCTCCAATAAGATTCACTCGGCTTTCTCCGACAAACAAGGGAATTTGTGGATGTGTACCCATTCCAAGGGATTGGAAAAGGTGACTTACCGTAATGTTCCTTTTTCAATGATGACTCCCGTACCGCAGGAATATGAATCACTACATAATGAGATACGTGCCCTCTGTGAAGACAAACAGGGGAATCTCTGGGTCGGTGTGAAGGACGGTATACTTCGTATATATGACGCCGATCGAACTTATAAGGGATATCTGACGGAAAACGGCATAATTTCCACTGTCGGCACTCCCGTGAAGGGAACAGCCTATTTTATCATTCAGGATTCGAAAGGAGTGATCTGGATTGCGACAAAAGGTGACGGGCTGATCCGTGCCGAGGCAACCTCTCCTTCGGGAATGTCGTACAAGCTGACCCGTTATCTTCACCAAGAGGATGATATGTATAGCTTGAGCGATAACAATGTGTATTGTGTGTACGAAGATCATAACGGGAGAATCTGGGCGGCTACCTTTGCCGGTGGTATCAATTATCTCACGGAGAATGAGGACGGAAAGGTTTTGTTTATCAATCACCGTAACCATTTGAAAGGTTATCCTATTGATCCCTGCTACAAGGCTCGTTTTATCACTTCCGACAATAACGGCCGTTTGTGGGTGGGAACGACGACGGGTGCCGTAGCCTTTGACGAGAATTTCGAGAAACCGGAAGATGTACAGTTCTATCACTTCTCCCGTATGCCGAACGATACACAAAGTTTGAGTAACAATGATGTGCACTGGATTATCCCCACTACGGATAAGGAACTTTATCTGGCTACCTTTGGTGGCGGACTCAACAAACTGATCTCTATCAGTGAAGACGGACATGGGGCGTTTAAGTCTTACTCGGTGCAGGACGGGCTTCCTTCGGATGTACTGCTTTCCATTCGCGAGGACGATAAACAGAACTTATGGATTAGTACGGAGAATGGAATCTGTAAATTCATCCCCTCCGAAGAACGGTTTGAAAGTTATGATGAGCGTAGTATAACTTTCCCAGTACGTTTTAGTGAGGCGGCTTCCACATTGACCGCGAAAGGCAATATGCTGTTCGGTGCCAGTGGAGGGGTTTTTATCTTCAACCCGGATTCTATCCGTAAGAGTAGTTATGTGCCTCCGATCGTGTTTTCTAAATTAACAGTAGCCAATGAGGATGTTGTGCCCGGGGAACAATCGTTGTTGCAGGCAGATATTGATGATACGGAGCAGCTGGTGCTTTCGCACGATGAGAATATCTTCTCTGTACAGTTTGCAGCGCTCGATTATACCAATCCGCAGAATGTGCAGTATGCCTACATTTTGGACGGATTTGAAAAACAATGGACCTTTGCCGACAAGCAACGTAGTGTGACTTATACGAATCTTCCGAAAGGGGAGTATGTGCTTCGTGTCCGTTCTACAAACAGTGATGGTGTGTGGGTAGAGAATGAACGTGTGCTGGATATTGTCATTCTTCCCTCGTTTTGGGAAACTCCGGTGGCATACGTACTCTATGTGCTGTTGATTCTAGTTATCATTCTTGTGGCAGTTTATATCCTGTTTACTATTTATCGGTTGAAGCATGAGGTATCCATAGAACAGCAGATTTCGGATATAAAGCTGCGTTTCTTCACTAATATTTCCCATGAACTTCGTACGCCGCTGACGCTGATTGCGGGTCCCGTTGAACAAGTCTTGAAGAATGATAAGTTACCGGAGGACGTCCGTGAACAGTTGGTGGTGGTAGAGAGGAATACTAACCGTATGCTTCGTCTTGTCAATCAGATTCTGGACTTCCGCAAGATTCAGAACAAGAAGATGAAGATGCAGGTGCAACGTGTGGATGTCGTGTCCTTTGTCCGTAAGGTCATGGATAATTTCGAAGCCGTAGCCGAGGAACATCGGATTGATTTCCTGTTTGAGACGGAGAAACAGCATTTGTTTCTTTGGGTGGATGTGGATAAGTTGGAAAAGATTGTGTTTAACCTGCTTTCCAATGCTTTCAAATATACGCCGAACGGCAAGATGATTACGATTTTTATTCGTGAAGATGAGAATACCGTTTCGATCGGTGTACAGGACCAGGGAATCGGTATTGCGGAAAACAAGAAGAAGTCGTTGTTTGTCCGCTTCGAGAATCTGGTGGATAAGAATCTTTTCAATCAGGCTAGTACGGGCATCGGGCTTTCGTTGGTAAAGGAACTTGTGGAGATGCATAAGGCTACAATTTCCGTTGACAGCCGTTTGGGAGAAGGGAGTTGTTTCAAGGTTGACTTCCTGAAAGGGAAAGAACATTATGACGAAGAAGTCGAATTTATCCTTGACGATGCGGAAGCTCCGGTAAGAATGGGGCAGGTGGTGGACATTGCCAATGCATCGCTTCAATCTGAAACTCTTGTAACGGCAGCTGGTCCGGAGTTTGAGAAATCGTCTTCGGAGGAAGAACCGTTAGCGGAAGATACTTCTAAAGAGTTAATGTTGTTAGTCGAAGATAATCAGGAGTTGCGTGAGTTTCTGCGCAGCATCTTTACTCCGGTATACAGGGTGGTGGAGGCGGCCGACGGAATGGAAGGCTGGAGTAAAGCGTTGAAGTATTTGCCGGATATTATTATCAGTGATGTGATGATGCCTGAAAAGGATGGTATCGAAATGACACGTGAACTGCGTGCGGATATGATGACTAGCCATATACCTATTATTCTGCTTACTGCCAAGACTACTATCGAAAGCAAATTAGAAGGACTGGAGTACGGTGCAGATGACTATATCACGAAACCTTTTAGTGCCACCTATCTGCAAGCCCGTGTAGAAAACTTGTTGATACAGCGCAAGAAACTGCAAAGTTTCTATCGCGATAGCCTGATGCATATCAACATGGCTGCTGTTCCTGAAGATCTGCCTATATCGGCAGAGGGGGAATCAAGAGAAGAAAACAGGACTGAACCGGAGCAGGAAGTACAACCTGCTGTTCCCGATATGTCTCCTAACGATCGTAAGTTTATGGATAAATTGGTGGAACTAATGGAGCAGAACATGGATAATGGCGAGTTGGTGGTGGATGATTTGGTACGCGAACTGGCTGTCAGTCGTTCGGTATTCTTCAAGAAACTGAAAACGCTTACCGGATTAGCGCCTATCGAGTTTATCAAAGAAATCCGTATTAAACGTGCTACACAATTGATTGAAACCGGAGAGTTTAATATGACGCAGATTTCATATATGGTCGGGATCAATGACCCGCGTTATTTCAGCAAATGTTTCAAGGCGCAGGTGGGGATGACGCCGACGGAGTATAAAGAGAAAGTGGGGAGATAATACGAGTTTAGGCACAGAGTTCTTCCTTCATGTGAAGATACTAAAAAGAGAGGTCACTTCATTCCGATGAAGTGACCTCTCTTTTTAGTATCTATGTTGTTCGTGATTTATGGCAGCCAGCGCGGGTCACCAAAACCATAACTCTGATAAAGTTCATCAGTGATAGTGAAATCAGCCTTATCCGGGTTGGCGAACGGATTGTTCTCAAGAACATTTCCTTCTGTGTCGAAGCACGTTACTGTTGTGTCCGTATTGCCTTCAGCCAATGAGATCAAGTTCTTACAGTTGTGGTAATAATTGTTCGAGTAGGTTGGCTTTCCTACGGCACTTGAGTTGGCAAAGCCGCGTTTGTTGTTGAAGTTGGCAATTACGTTGTTGGTAAACGTGTTGGTGTTACCCTTGAATCGCAGATAGAAGAAGCGATAGTTGGCTTCACCGTTACCTACATTATAGAATGTACATTTATCAATCGAAGTTACCATGTTTGCAGTTACGCTGTTTGATGCGTCATCGGCACGTAGTACGTCCCGCTTGGAGGCGGAGTTATAGATTGTGGAACTTGAAATGGTGAGATTGTTCCAACCACCTTTACGGCTATCAATAAAGTCACCACCGTCACACACGATATCATGAATGAGGGAGTTTTCTATCTTGATAGTATTTGGTACTGCTGCAACATTGATATAAATAAGTCCTTTAATATAGTTTCTTATTTCACACCCGTTAATGGTAAGGTCACCGAATCCTCCTTCTTTTTTGTATTCAATAGCCTGACTGCCATCAGTATTTGTTCCATCTAACACAACCTGATAGAGATAGAGTGAAGCGCCGTTATAGATATGGATACAAGTGTTGATTACCGGTGGCTCAGCAGAATTCTTAGCAGCAATGACTACATTGTTATTAATTTGTAATTTGGCTGCTGTCAGCACATATTCACCGGCTGCAAGAGCAAACTTACTGCCTGGTGTTGCATCTTGAATAGCAGAAACCCAATCGTCAGCAGGAGTAAGTTCGATAGCATCACTCAAATCCAGATTAGTGGTGAAAGTAGAATAACCACGAGTCTTTTCACCTAACTTCAATGTAGCTCTGTAATTGGTTTCCGGTGTAAGACCTGTGATAGTGGCGGAGCCGGAAGATATGTCGGTTGAATTCAGCGTATACGTCACAGTATTGGCACTGGAGTTTGCGGTAGTAGGAGCACAGATGACAGCATCGACCTCAATACCCGGTGTCCATGTTACTTTTACAGAAGTGCTCTGAATGTCACCGGCTTTTACCTTTTTCATGTTCTGTTCGGGGTTGGTTGTACGCTTGATGTCAACCCATTTGGATGTGCGGGAAGAATTGTTTTCATCAATGGCTCTTACGCGGATGTAATAATCAGTCTCTCCGATAAGATTGGTTAAAGTCTTTTCGGTTAAAGTTGTGGTATATGAGGCATCCGGTGTACGTTGGTCATAATCGGGACTGTCCGCATAAACTTCAAGTTCGTAAGAGGTAGCTCCTGACATTTCATTCCAACTGACAATGATGTTTACTTCCTGTGAAATACGTGCAGTGATGCCGGTTGGCGACAAGACACGATTAAGAACTAAATCATTGATATCATCTGGTTCACTACATGATGTCACTGCAACACTACCCAGGCAAACGGCAGCTAATGTACAAATTGATAGTATATATTTTTTCATTGTTGTTTAATCATTTAGTTAGTTAATACCACTCGTAATTAGAAAGATTAGGATTATCATTCAAGTTGACGTTAAAGATAGGCCAGTATTGATATTTGTCCGGGTCGCGAACATAGAGATAGTCAATAACATCTTCCAGGGCATTATCTTTGATCCAAGTGGATGCTTCGCCCTTACTGTCTGAAAATTCGGTATAGCCTTCCGGATTAATATCCATTTCACCATAGTTCAGACCGTAAAGGTTCAGTTTTGCATCCTTTTCGGTAGTCTCTATACCATTACGAGTCCAGGTATATGCGCTCATTTTATAATATGCATGGCCTGATAGCTGGCTGTAAGGATGTTTAGAATCATAATCGGTCAAACTCACAATAGCTTTCATCTTGTTTTTTGTCTCGTCCATTTTACTTTTCAACATTCCCCAACGGATAAGATCAGCTTTACGGATCAGTTCTCCGGCAAACTCATAAGCTCTCTCGTCAACAATTGCCTGGAACATCTTTTCTTTACTGAGAGCTGCTTCTGCAACATAAGCTGTAACTTCTGTTGCACGGTCGGAGGTCGCAAAAGCGCGGTTGCGAATCTTAGTCAGGTAAGGAACGGCAGCAGATGCACCATTCAACTCGTTTTCCAGTTCGGCGCGCATCAGTACGATGTCGGCATAACGCATATATTGTCTGTTGATACCGTCATCGTTTCCGGTAGGAATCATACGGTTCGTCCATTCATAACGCAACTTTCCGAAACTCCAGCTTTTGAAAGACTGAAGAGTTTGTACGCCTTTTGTCCATTGGAATGGGCAGCAAGTTATATCACGGCGCAAGTCCTTTACTGAATAGTCAAAGAAGAAAGTTGGTGTAGGACCAACCTGGCTTCCCTGAAGCATGGTTGTCATATTGTCGGCAGTGGTATGCTTGATACCGAAAGTGTACATGATACGTCCGCGTGCGGGGTTATTGCTATAACCTATCTCGAACAATGATTCACTGCCTGCATTGATAACATCTCCTGAGATTCCGTTGTTGTTGAAGATATCTTCAAAATTTGATTTTAAAGCCACGTAAGTGCCTTCCTGTTCCATTACATCTTTACAAGCTTGCAGTGCGATAGGGTAGAGACGTGTTTTGGATAGTTCCGGATCCGTACTTAAACGGTTTTCTCCGTCAAGACGCTGAGCGTAGCCGGATGCTTGCAGGCATACGCGGGCCAGGAGACCTTTTACGAAGACTTTGTTCACGCGTTCCACTGTTTGTGTGGCGTCTATCTCATTAGGCCACGCGCAAAGGTCTTGTGCCTCTTGCAAATCAATGATGAGCTGCTTGTAGATGACATCACGGTCTTCGCGTCCTGAATACATATTGTCGGCGTTCAATGAAGTCAGGCGTGCGGGAACATCTCCCCACATATTAATCAGGTCAATATAATGTAAGGCACGTAGCGTGAGCGCTTCCCCCAACAATTGTTTCATATTGGCATTTGTCAGGTCTGCATATTCACGAAGACCTTCAATAGCCAGATTGGCACGTTCGATAGCGGCATATATCTTAGCCCAAAGGTCGGTCCCGGTACTGGTGTTCATTTGATCGTTTCCGACTCCGGCATTGTATGTTGCCAAGTCTGCCTTTCCGTCGGCCTTGTCCGAACTGTTATAGTATTCTATATCTGTATTGTATCCATACCAAATGGCACGTGCACGATAGTTTTGCTCTCCAAATTCCTGATAGATATTGGCAATGGTGCCTTGCGCATATTCATAAGTACTGAAAATGTTCTTACCGTCTAAAGATGAAGGAGAACTTTGATCTAAGAAATCACTGCAAGAAGACAGACTAGCAAGAAGGGCGATAGCTGTCAATGATTTAATCGTTATATTTTTCATTTCTTTTTCGTTTTAGAAGTTTAAGTTAAGACCTATTACAAACTGGCGGCTCTTCGGGTATGCAGAGTAGTCTACTCCCGGAGTAAGAGCTGTTTTGTTTCGGGTGGAAACTTCAGGGTCGAAGCCTGAATAACCGGTCAGACAAAATACATTATAACATGTGGCGTAGAAACGCAAATTGTTAATACCCACTTTTCTAGTCAGGGACTGCGGTAGAGTATAACCTACTGTTAATGTAGACAGACGTAGGAAGGAGCCATCTTCAACAGCCCAGTCGGTCAATACATAACTGGTATAGGGTGACCACATGGTAGTATTGGCGTTTAATGCAGCCAACTGTGCGGGATCGTTTACCAAGTTTCCGTTGGCGTCAAGGTTTGTCCAACGTTTGCCTTCGGCCATAATGTCGATCATGTTACGGTAATAGTATTGATAGGACGAAGTATATTCAATCTTATTGGCATTATAAACGTCATTACCGATACTGTAAGTGAAGTTTGCACTCAAATCAAAACCATATACGCGACCTGAAAGGGCGAAACCACCACTGGCTTTAGGATTGGTATTACCGATAACGGTACGGTCTTTTTCATCAATGACATTGTCACTGTCGTCTATATTCTTCAGTTTTAAGGCACCCGGACGGAGATAACTGGCACCGATAACACCTGCATTGCTTGCTACATCTTGTTTCAATACCCATTTTTCACCGCTGGCATAATAGTCTTCAAAGTCACTTACTTCATAACGTCCGGCAGTTACATATCCGTAGATCTCACCTACTGAATGGCCTGGTTTCACGATGAAGTCATCCTGAATCTGTGTTGAGGCCCAACCGGATGATGCCGGATATTGTGATAATGTACCCAGGTTCTTTACTTTGTTTTTATTGAAACCTACGTTACCATTGAAGCTCAGCTCATAGTTTTTCTTGCTGATGATGTTCCAGGTAAGAGATATTTCAAAACCTTTGTTCTCAGTCTTACCGAGGTTGCGGTACTGGTAGTCATAACCGGAACCGGAAACAGGGAATGCGATTAGTAAATCTTTAGTCGTATTCTTATAATATTCGATGCTACCGGTCAGCTTGCCACCGAATAAGGTATAATCCAAACCAACGTTACGGGTAACGGTCGTTTCCCATTTCAAGTCCGGATTGGATGCGTAGGAACCACTTTGACCTGAGGCAATGCCGCTTGTCCAATAAGAAGGGAATTGATTGAGCCAAGTAGTAGAACCGGAAGACCATACGGGAGAAGTCTGGTCGGCGGGAATATTGTTATTACCTGCGGTACCATAAGAAAAACGTATTTTCAAATCATCAAGCCAATTCTGGGTCTTCTCCATGAACTTTTCTGAGGAAATACGCCATGCTACGGCAGCTGAAGGGAAATACCCCCAACGATTGCCTTTAGAGAATTTGGAAGAACCATCGGCACGGAATGTACCGCTAATCAAATATTTGCTTTGGAAATCGTAATTGACACGTCCGAAGTAGGAAAGCAAGTTGTCGTCTGCGTTAGTATATTTGTCTACACTATAAGGAGTACCTTGTGAAGACAAGGCCCAAGCCTGAGAAGCAGTAAAGCTGACAGGAAAGAAGCTCAGACGGTCATCATTCAATGAACTTTTTTTATTGATAGTCTCTTCACCAACCAATACATTCAGGTTGTGGTCTTTATTCTTGATGATATCTTTGAAGTTGTAATTTACTGTATTGGTATTGCGGAAAGTCTTACGCTGCGTGTCGGCAAAATAAGCCATCGGATGAACACCTTCTGTATCGGAACTGTTGGTACGTGCATTGTAAGTACTTGGACCATAATATTTCTTATCGGTATTGTAGTACCAGTCCAGACCGAATTCTGTTTTGAACTTGAAGTTCTTGAAGATTTCCCATAAAAAGCTTCCATTCATGTTGAAAGTCTGACGGTTCTGCTTGCGGTCTGTGTCATATACTGATGTAATCGGGTTTGTCAACTGAAAATCCGGGTCATAACTGTCACTCAAATCAGGAAAGTTAAACATCGGGTAGATCATAACGTTCTTCATGCGTGAGTCGGCTGAAGATACTTCACTCTTGCTTTCATTGGCACCTGCACCGTTTACCGTGGTATTGGCATAACGCATAGAGAAGTCGAGGCTGACTTTATCATTCACCTTGTGGTTAAGTTTTAAGCTTAAATTATCACGTCGGAAAGAAGACCCCAGCATGATAGCTTTGTCATTCATGTGGGCATATCCCATGTTGAATTTAGTTTTATCCGAACCACCGCTAATTGTCAAGCTATGATTGAAGGTATTTCCTGTACGGCCGAATACTTGGTCTTGCCAGTCATTGGTTGGGGCGTTTTCATACAAGTCTGCATCTTGCCAGTTGCCGAAAAGACTGGTAAATTTGCTTTCATTACCTCTCAACAAGGCGTATTCTCTTTGCCATTTTACGTAATCAGTTGCGCTCAATGTCTCCAAGGTCTTTGCCATTTTTTTCCAGGAATAGTAGGTATTATAAGATACACTCAGTTTTCCTTCCTTTCCGCTTTTAGTCGTTACCAGGATTACACCGTTTGCACCGCGGGAACCGTAAATAGCTGTAGAAGATGCATCTTTCAGTACAGTCATATCCTCAATATCGGATGCGGGAATGTCGCTGATAGACTCTACCGGGAAACCGTCTACGATAAACAGCGGAGTATTGTCACCTGTGATAGAACCACCACCACGTACGCGAATCTTCATTTCTGCGTCAGGAGAACCTTCGGTAGTGGTGATTTGTACGCCCGCCATTTTACCTTGCAAGGCTTCTGTTGCCGAAGCTACGGGAACGGCGCTCAATACTTCGGAACTAACCGTAGCAACGGAACCTGTGATATCTTTCCGTTTGGCTGTACCATAGCCGATAACAACGACTTCATCTAATGCTTTGGTGTCGTCAGACAAAGTTACGTCGATTTTGTTTTTTCCTTTGATTGCAATTTCTTGTGTCTTCATACCGATGTATGAAACAATAAGAGTGGCATTGGCAGGAACTTTGAGAGAGAAATCACCATTCAGATTGGTAATCGTACCATTGGAGGTATTTCCTTTTTCTACGATGGAAGCACCGATAATTGGATCTCCGGTTGCATCTTTCACATTACCGGTTGCGGTAATAGTCTGCGCTGATACGCTTAGCGAAAAAACTGCTAATATCATTAGCAGTAAAACTCGCATGTTTTTCATTCTTTTAGACATCATTTTTCTTTTAATATATAGATTGTTAATATTATAAACATTCGGTTACTTGTAAGGCTTTGTTTGTGCAAAAATAAGTCATCGACAGCGCTATCTATGTGCAATAATTGTTTTTATCATGGGAAATATTGTTTTTCCACCTCTGAGTAACAAAAAAGCGGAAGTATTGCTATATACTTTCCGCTTTCCTGTGTCTGTTTGGAAGTGTTATGTGTCAAAATTCTATTTCTTTGTGGGGAATAAATGATTGACCAGATTGTTCATATATACTTCCAGATTTGTGTATTCCGGACTTAAACTATACTTAGTACCATCGGCAGGGTCGTTCGGATCCAAATTATTTTTCTTTTCCCATTCATCCGGCATACCGTCACCATCGGTATCGACTAAAGTTACTTCCGATTTATATTCCGGCCATCCTCCTACATCCGATGGCTGGTCTATCATGCCGTTGGTGCTACCGTGGGAACCTTCATAAGTATAATTACCTTTGCGGGTTTCTTCTACAATGCGTTTGTCTATTATGTCACGACGATACGAAGCACCGGCATATTCGAGCACGTCTTTATATGCTTTTTTCGCAGATTGCAAGGAAGTACGTTCGGCTATATTGAAAGCTTTAGAGGACAACAACTTTTTTTCAGGTGCAAAGTCGTTCTTGATTACCAGTCCGTAGGCATTGTCTCTGTTCACTTTGTAAAGAGCTTCTTTTTGTTTATCGGTGAGTTTAGAACAAGTAGGGTCCATATAATTACCATTAAAGTAGAATATACCGTGGACACCGGCTTCATTCTTATTCGTTCCATCGTCGGCGTATGCGGTAAACAAACGTTTAAAAGAACCTTTTGTAGCGCTGAAAGGTCCCGGTTTATAATAGTTGTTAATGAAATTGTAGGAACCTCCTTCGCCGGCATAAGCTCCGTCACTACCATAATTATAGATTACATTATTGAATAAATCAACTTTTTCTTCTTCCGGTTTACCAGTATAGCGGCTTCCGCAAAGACGAGGAGTACGGTTGGTGTGATGAGCCAATAAGTTGTGATGAAAAGTTGCAGTCTGTCCTCCCCAAATGCCTCCATAGCCGTGAGCTCCTTTTTCATGAATGGAGTTGGCAAGGCTTTCGCTGATGATGCACCATTGGAGAGTGAAATTGCGATTATTATAAAAAGTGGCGCATTCATCGGTACTCCAACTCATGGAGCAGTGGTCAATGATAATATTTTGGTGGTTTTTGATGCCGTTCATAGCGTCGTCTCCTTTTTGTTTGATGTCAACTCCCATGCGTGAGCGGATAAAACGGACAATTACATTGTCGGCTTGAATGGAGAAAGTATAGTTTTTTAGGCAGATACCGTCACCTGGAGCTGTTTGTCCGGCAATGGTTAGGTCTCCATTGTTGACTCTCAGAGGTTTTTGCAGCTCTATGATTCCGTCTACTGCAAAAACGATTGTGCGAGTACCTTTTTGGTTGATAGCCCAACGGAAAGTTCCTTCGGAACCGTCATCGGCTAGTGAAGTCACTATATATACAGTACCTCCGGCACCTCCTGTTGTATACTTTCCGGCACCATAAGCTCCCGGAAAAGCAACAATGGTGGTACGGTCGGGGATAGGATATTCCGGTAGCCCCGATTCATCTGTCAACTGTTTTTCTGTTGCCTGTTCATCCGAACAGGCAACTACTCCCCCAAAAAGGAAAGCCGACAACATAATTCCCAATATATTTTCTTTATAAACCCAAATAACAAGTTGTCCTTTTATTAGTCTTTTCATGTTCCTGATAGTTTAAAGTGATTATCCTTTTTATTACGAACGAGTTCACCTCACAAAAGTATGGAAACAGAAATATACTCATGTGCAATATTTGTTTTTCACTTTGTATTTATTGTTGATTAATTATGGTTGAATTAAAAAAAAGACAAGTTTCAAATAACAATAAATACTATGCGAATAACAATTATTACACACGTAGCTACCTAAATATTCATACCTTTACGCCATTAAAACGAAAATCAGAATAAAGTTCCATATCAAAACAATAATCAACTAAAGAAAGAGCATGAATAAAAAACTACCGGCAGCACTGTGCATTTTACTCACTATACCTATAATGGTAAGTGCGACAACCTATATATCCATTGATATACAGGATAATAAAAGTGTCAATAATGAGAAGAAAGACTATCCGACCCCTGATCGAAACAAAATTATAGCTTTTCCCGGAGCAGATGGTGCCGGAAAGTATACAACAGGAGGTGCCGGAGGTACTGTATATATAGTGACTTCACTAGCCGATGACGGTTCCGAAGGAACTTTCCGTTGGGCTATCAACCAAAAAGGTACTCGCACAATCGTTTTTGCAGTAGACGGAATCATAGAGCTGCAAAAACCTCTGAGAGTCAACAATGGAGACCTAACCATTGCCGGACAAACAGCTCCAGGTGACGGTATCTGCCTAAAAAACTATACTTTCTCCATTCAAGCCGACAATGTAATTGTCCGTTTTATCCGCTCACGCATGGGAGTTGACATCAAACAAAAAGGAGACGACGCTATGAACGGCATCAAAAACCACCAAAATATTATCATTGACCACTGCTCCATGAGTTGGAGTACCGATGAATGCGCCACTTTTTATAATAATCGCAATTTCACTCTCCAATGGTGCATCATCAGCGAAAGCCTTGCCAACTCCATTCATGAAAAAGG
>CEAJ01022545.1_pt1 | contig 18493 bp, 16 predicted proteins | sample 554971 | NCBI WGS metagenome assembly CEAJ01 (sample SAMEA3182047, study PRJEB8094) | gut metagenome | biome: human; feature: gut; material: Stool; isolation source: human stools | place: Canada | collected 2011-11-29
ATATATAAATATAAAATAATTCATTAACATTTCTTCACTTTTCTCCTCTCATTTCATCAAAGACAGGGTGCGGAAAATTGGACTGTCAGTGTCAGTGTCAGCAGAGGGATGGGTTGGAAGAAAACTTAGTTTTCATACACGCGAAACTAAGTTTATGCATGGCAAAACTTATGTGATGGTAAAACTACTGAGGGTACGAAACGTACCGTCAGTAGTTGCGCACCCTCGAAAAAGTCATTAGAAATGATATTTCGAACCCACGCTGAGACGCAGTTCCACCTCGGCAGGATTGCACCAGTGGGGAGCCTCCAGGTTCTTGGTAGAAAGCGTGGCGGAAGGTTCAAGATACAGTTCCACACGAGGCGACACGCGCAGGCCAGCCTGCATGGCAGCATGAAGACCCGGAGCATAGTTGGGCGTGCGGTGCTCCTTGGTGCTTACTGCCACCTGGGCACCCAGCAGACCCGTGAACTGCACCAGTTCGTCGTCGGAAGGCTCGCCCGTAACGGCACTCTTCAGGTTCATCATGTAGTCGGCACGAAGGGCTGTGAGCGTCTTGCTGCCCAGGTTGGGCGAAGGCACGAGGGTGTTGCCCAAAGCCACCTGGATGCCGCTCAGAGAGCTGAACCAATGGCCATAACCGATGTCGGTGGGAAGAGTGAGACGGCGACCGATGCTTCCTCCGTCGCCCATGTTGCCTGTATAGACACCCGTTCCGGCACTCAGGAAGACGTAATTTCTGCGGGATGGAGCCTCGTCGAGGTCCTTGTTGCGGGAGCTGCGCTGCACGTTGTACTCCACACCCAACTGCACCTGGGGCTGCAGACGATGCGAACGGAAGCCCTTGTAGCGCGAGGTGAACTCATAGCCCAACTGAGCCTCGCCCAGCAGGTTGACGTGCGACGAGAGGCGCAGGGCAAGCTGTCCGCCGGCATGAAGGTCGGAGTTGAGACGGGTGTACTCGGAGTGGTCGGCACCAAGATTGAAGCCCAGCACGGAGCGCAGGGAGAGCACACGCGAGTTGTCGCAACCATAGCTGACGGCCGTGAGGTCGGTCATCCAGTCGAAACCGCCCGTTGCCGCACCGTAGTAGCGCTCGTTGATGGGGCGTCCGAACATGCCCTGGAAACTGTAGCGGAAGCCTGCCATCGGAGCCGACCAGTGGGTGTAGCTGATGCGTGCCACAGGCATGTAGCGCTTCCACTCGTCGTACTGGAAGAGGCGCACCGCCATACCTCCCGTGAGGGCGAAGCTGTTGCGTCGCATCTTCATGTTGTCCTCTGCCTGATGGGCCTTACGCGACATTTCCTCGTGATAGGTGTAGACGAATCCTGCCATGAGCGAGCTGGTCACATCGAGCTTGTCGACCGTATAGGCATTGGGCGCCCAACGGCTGTTGTAGAGGTCGAAACGTGGCTCGAGCACGAAGTCGATGTCGCGCGAGAGGCGGACATTGGCCTGCAGACCGGCTCCTACGTTCAGACTGTAGCGCGACTCAGTGTACCAGTCGCGCGAGTAGTTGAAGCCGATTCCCGCCAGGGCGTTGACCCAGAAGCGTCGCTCGGGCTTGAGTCCGCCGAAGGCATTGTGCAGGTTGAGCATATAGTCGAGACGGGCACCTATGGCACGCATACGAGTCGCATCGTTCTGCATGAAGGTGGTGGTGTTGAGGTTCAGACGAAGTGCGTTGCAGGGGTCAATCCACTTGCCGAGCGACACAGCCACGCTCATGCCCGTGTTGTCGTGCCAGTCGCTGACGTGGGCGCTGCCCAGGAACAGGGGTCCTGCCTGCACGCCGGCAAAGAGTCCGTCGGCAAAGCTGTGGGGCGTGGAGAAATAGGAACGCATGTTGCCCCTGCGCACGTCGGGCATACGGACGCCCAGACCCATGGTGAGGCTTGCCATAGGGCGAAGATTGCGCCAGGTCTGAACCTGCGACACGTTGTCCTGCGTCACGCCCACACGTGTCTCTGCATAGACGTAGGTGATGGGCGAGAAAGCATACTGTCCGCGCAGACCCATGTGAGCGCCGAAGCCGTGGTCGTTGTGCTTGTTCTCACGCGAATACGACAGGTCGATGCCGGCTATGCCGTACACCTCGAAGGGATGCTGGCTGTAGTGAGTGCCGGGCTGGGCGATGGCGGTGATGTTGAGCAGATAGTCGAGGCCCACGGAGGCGTATTTCGTCTCCTTGCCGCTGATCTTGTAGGCTCCGCCATAGAAGTTGAGCCTTACTCCGTGTTCGGGCGAGATCCAGTCGCCCAAGCCCATCTCGGCGATGGGACCCAGCTTGACGTTGTGGCGGCCCATGAGATTGCCTCCGAAACCGAAATCCATGAACAGATGGTCCATGAACTTCTTGTCCTTGTACGACTTGGTGACCTGTGGGCGCTGCAACATATAGTCGAGAGCGCTCTTCGAGAGCTGCGCCTTACCGGTGAGGGGTGCGCCCGCCATGATGAGGGCGCTTATGAGGATGAAATCTTTTCTTTTCATGATGATCTGTGTGTGTTTATTGTTGTTTATCCGTAGACAGGAGGTCGGTCACGTCGCCGTCGGTCTTGGCGATTTCCTTGAGCGAGGCGTCCATGGCGAAGGCTCGTTTCAGCTCCTCGTAGGCCTCGGTGGGGTCGTTGGTACGGTTCAGACAGATGGCACGGAGATAGTGGCTCACAGCCTCGTTGTCGGGCAACTGACGGCTCATGCGCAGGGCTGCGTCGTCGAGCTTCATGGCAAGGAGCATCACCACCTCGTTGCGCTTGCCGGTCTTGGCGATGGTGGCGTAGTTTTTGGCATCGTAACGGCTGTTGAGAACGGCGTTGACGGCCAGTATGGTGTGGGTCGACTCGTTGTCGTTGACGAAATGGGCCACGGAGTCGGCAGAGGCATAAAGGCCCTCGTTGAGCAGGGTGATGAGCTGGTTGACGTTGACTTCCTGAGGGGCACCCGCTCCGGCGAAGGGGCGCAACAGGGAGGCGTCGTACTGGCGATGGTTGATGAGCTGCACAGAGAGGTCGTTGGCTGCTGCCATGAACGAGGGGTACACCTCAAGTGCCTGGCGCATCATGGCGACGCGCTTCGCTGTGTCGGCCTCGGCACGGTAGAGCTTGAAGAACTCATACTTCGACAGCTGGCTGTAGTCCTGGGCGTAGAGCTGGGCAATCTCGTCGATGGTGAGGGTGCGGTAAACGTTGTAGTGCAGGGTGTAGTCCACACGGCGCAACTGGGGCAGACAGCGGGTGGCGATGATCTTGTGATAGAAAGGCAGGCGCTGGATAGCTCTGCCCTGGGCCTCGATATTGCCAGGATGAGCTGCCAGGATGGCCTCTACCCTGTCGGCCTCGCTGGCAAGGGTGTCCTTGCGGAGTATCTCGGCCACACGCGACCAGGGAGCCACCGTGGCGTCGGACGTGAAGGTCATTCCCTGGGTCATGTCGGCAGGAAGGGTGCGCTTCAGGAAGCCGAGGGCGTAGTCCATACGCATCTTGGCCAGACTCATGTTGCGGGCGTAGCGTCCCTCAGGCGACGACTGACCTCGGAGCTCGAGCGAGCTGAGCGAGGCACCCTTCGACTGGGAAATGGTCTCTATCTGCTGACGGAGCTTGTCGATCTCGGAGGCGTTCTGCGGGTCGTTGCTGTCGAAGACGGCCTTGCCCACGGGGAAACGGAGGTTCACCTTGCCCTGACTGTCGCGAAGCTGCACCTCCTTCTTGGGGAAGTAGGCTGAGTCGGTAAGTTCGTGGGCGGCAAAGCTGTAGTCGAGGAAGCGCAGGGGGTTGACGGTTCCACGGGCGATGATGGTGGTGTCGCGGTAGAGGATGCGGTTGTAGTTCTCGATGGCCATATAGACGTCGCAGGAGAAGTCGTCCTTCACGTGCTCCACGTAGATGGAGTCGTTGTAGCCTATGATGTCGTTGGTGCGACCTTTCTCACGTGTCTGCTCGCTCTTCACGGTGATGTAGCGTGCCAGAGGGTCGCCGGCAAGCGAGTCGTTGAGGTCGAAGTTGTAGAGTCGGTCCTGCGTCTCGTTATACTCGCGTGCGTCGTACACCATCGGTTTCATGAGGGTCACCTGCTTGCGGGTGGCGTTGTTGAGCACGGGCTGAACCACGAGTCGGGTGTTGTGCGAGAACATCTCGCGGGGCACACGCACACGGGTCTTCACATGGAAATAGTTGCCTCTGACCTCGATGTCGGTTGGCTCGGGCAGAATCTTGTCGGTAATGCGCTTCTGCGAGATGGTCACCTCCTTGAGCGAGACACTCTCCTCTTCGAGCACCACGCGCAGTCGCGACTTGCCCTTCACGTCCACTTCCTTGGTCTTCATACCCACCATGGAGAAACGCAGACGGGCATTGGAACGCACGTTGACGGCAAAGGTTCCGTCGACATCGGTCATGGCAAGCACACGGCGTGTGGAGGCGTCGGAAACGTTGACACCGATACAGGGTGAGCCGTCCGACTTGACAACTACCGTACCCAGCACTCGCATCACCTCCTGTGCGGAGACGTCCGACACGGTGAGCAAGAAGATGGCGACAAGAAAAGTAATGGAGCGAAGAGGCTTCATGAATAATAAGTTATGAGTAGTCATAAATTGCATTCTTATCTTATTTTTTGTATGTATATATAAGTATGTTCATGCATACGTTTTGCAAATACGTTTTTGTGAAATCTTATGCTGATAAAAAAGAGAACTATACACGTGAAAAGCCTTCGTATGTGTGTGGCTTCCAGTGGATTGTGCTTTTTACTTAATCAGATACACGAAGGTTACACCAGCCTTGATGGGGATAGGTCGCCACCCTTTCACATTAGCCTCGCCGGGCTCATACTCGTCCTTGTCCCAACTCATCTCCTGCACGTGAGCCATTCCCACTCCAAGGGTCGTCTCAAGACTCCATCGTCGCGACAGCACGAAACTGTAGCCATAGGTAACGCCTCCACCATAGAGGTCGCCCTTATGGCGATTGCCCTCACGCTCGTAGTTGTAGTGGCATCCTATGCCGGCAATTCCAACAAAATGACCTGTCTGCGGACGGGCGCTGAACCAGTAACGCACCTCTGGCGTGATCATGGCGCCACGGGTGTCGATATTAAAGACCTTGATGCGGTTGTAAGCTGCCTCGAAATTGAAGGTGACGTGGCGATTGACCCTGAACTCAGCTCCGAGGTTGGGAGTAGAGGCCGCCCAGTAGAGGGCATTGGTCTTGACAGCCACTCGCTGGGCCTTCGTCTGCATGGGAGCCAGAAGGCTGGCTGAAAGGATGGCCAGCGTGCACCATGCTTTTGCTTTCTTTAAGTAATAAATAACCATATATATTTATAAATGTGATTCTTATTTTTTTAGTTTTCTCTAACTCCCCTACTTCTGCTTGTTGAGTCGCTTGATGACGGCGTAAGCATCGTAGAGTCCCAGCTCGCCAGCCTTGGAAAGATCCTGGATGGCGGCTTGCTTGTTGCCAGATTTCGAACGGGCAATGCCTCGGTTGTAGTAAGCCTCGGCAAGGTTGGAGTCGATGCGGATGGCAATGGAATAGTCGTCGATGGCCTTGGACAGCTCGTTGCGCCCTGCATGCAGGTTGCCACGGTTGTAATACACATAGGCGTTGTTGCCGTTCTGACGGATGGCGTCGCTGAAGTCGGCCTCGGCAGAATGGAGATTGGTAATGCCCTTGCCCTCGGAGAGGTTGAACTCGTCGAGCTCGGTCTGACAGACGGCACGTTGCCAGTAGGCTATGGAGCTCTTGCCTCCACGACCCACGTACTCGGTAAAGTCGGCTATGGCCGCCTCGAAATCGCACAACACGGAATGGGCCACGGCACGGAGCAACAGCAGGTGGGTTTTCTCGGCGTCGCTCTTTGCCACGCTGAGCTCGGCCGACAGGCGATCGATCATGGAGAAGAGCTCCATCGACTCGGCCTCGTTGAGCTGGTCCTTGCTGCACACGATGTAGAGCTTGTGCTTGGCTTTCTTGTCGAGGGTCATGTTAAAGGCGTCCACCTCCTTGTCGTAAGCCTGAATGGTGCTCAGACTCTTGTTGTTGGGGAAGTAAGACAGCTGATACATAGGCAGATAGCCGGCTTCGACCACACGGTTCTGCACCTTTCCACGATACTCGCTCTTGTACTCATGCTCGTACTTGGGCGCATCTTCGACCACGAGCGAGGCGTACTTGTTGGGGTCTATCTCCGAACGCTTGCGCATGGCCCTCTTGGTCTTCGCGCTCCATCGGGGTTGAATGCCTAAGTGCTTGTTCATCTGAGCCTTGAAGATGCGGAACTCGTCGAGCTCAGCCTTGGCTGTCATTCCCAACCGACGGTAACAGCCTGCACGATACGACAGACCCGTCCAGAAGTTGGGGAACTGGTTGATGACCGTCGTGTAGTCGCGGATAGCCGCCTTCAGGTCGCCCACTTTATCGTGTAGCAAGGCTCGGTTGAAGATGGCCATGAAGTTCTTGGGCTCCATCTTGATGACAAAGTCGAAATCTTCGATGGCTCGGTTGTTGTCACCCAACTGCACGCGCATCAGTCCTCGGTTGTAGTGGGCCAGGAAGTTGTTGGGGTCTATGTCGAGGGCGTTGTCGTAATCGCTCATCGCTCCTCGGAGGTTGTTGATGTTGATGCGTGCCAGGGCGCGGTTGATGTAACTGTTCACGTTGTTGGGCTTGAAGTGCAAAGACTTGGTAAGCGCCTCGTCGGCAGTCTTCCATTCCTTGCGCGCCAATGCCACATAAGCACGCGTGGTCCAGGCCTCGCCATCGTAAGGGTCGAGCACCAGACTCTTGTCGAGCCATTTCTCGGCGTTGAGCGTGTCTTTTTTCTGCAGATAGACCTCGGCTTTGAGCGAATAGGCCTTCGAGAACTTGTCCCATCGGGTGATGATGGAATCGAGCTGAGCGAGGGCATCGTCATACTTGCCGTCCTCCATCTTGCAAAGGGCTCGGTTGAACCAATAGTTGCGGTTGCGGGGCTCTAAACGGATAGCTGCATCATAGTCGGAAATGGCCTCGTCGTAACGTCCCTGTCGGATGCGGGTAATCGCACGCAGGTCGTAAATATCATTAATGTAGGGATTGAGTTTCAAAGCCTCATTGGCGTCGCCCTCCGCCCCCACGAAATCGTCGAGGTTGAACTTCGCCACACTTCTGTAATACCAAGGCTCGTAGAGATAAGGTTTGGCACCAATGGCAAGGTTGAAGTACTTGATGGAGAGTACATAGTCTTCATAATAAAGCGCACTTCGTCCGGCCGTAATGAGTCGGTCGACACGATATTGTGCTGATGCCGTGCCAACAAAAAGCATAAAAACTAAACCAGTCAACAATCTCCTTATCATAAGAACGTCTGCCTATCTTGTATGTTTTGTACGATGAAAAATATGTACGATGAATGTAAGTTAATTGAACTTTCGGAAGTTTGCTCCACACGCCCTGAACCAACGGTCACCGGCGCGTAGCGGAATTGAAAATCGCTGGCCGAAGGGTAAAGCAAAGGTAAAGGGCAGAAACTCATAGCAGCACGCCCTGAAAGGGCAGAAACTCTTAGCCCAGGGCAGCGCCCTGGGTTTATTTGAACGCAAGCCTATCGCCCTGTAAGGGCAAAAGCTTTAAAACTTCAGGGGCAATATATAAAATATATAAAAGCTGTTGCCCTTACAGGGCGCATTGCTTATTGGCTTCATACCCAGGGCGTTGCCCTGGGCTAAGAGCTTCTGCCCTTTCAGGGCGTGCTGCTTAGAACTTTTGGACCTTCAGCCCGTACTTGAACCACTTTGCGAAACTTCAATTAATGTTTAATGTTGAGTCCACAAAAGCTGTTGTCTTAACTCCCTGAACTCCATAACTCCTTTGACTCCTTAGAAAAACTCCTGAGAATTCTCCTAAGCTTAATTAATGTCTGATCTTTGTACGATAAGAGCAGCGGAACTTTCCCTTGAGGATGTTCTTCAGCTTGCCTGCAATCATGTTCTTGCGAAGAGGCGACAGGCGGTCGATAAACATGGTGCCCTCCAAGTGGTCGAACTCGTGCTGCATCACACGTGCCAGGTAACCTTCCACCCACTCGTCGTGCTCCTGCATCTCCTCGTCGAGATACTTCACATGGATGCGGGTAGGACGAGTCACCTTCTCAGAAATACCTGGGATGGAAAGACAACCCTCCTCTGAGGAAGCCTTCTCGCTCTCGTCGTCATACTCTAAGATATGTGCATTGATGAATGCCTTGCGAAAGCCCTTGTACTCGGGGAATTCCTCGCTCAGCACGTCGAGGTCGATTACCACCACACGGATGGCCAAACCTATCTGAGGTGCTGCAAGACCTACACCATTGCTGGCATCGAGAGTCTCGAACATATTGGCAATAAGAGTCTTAAGCTCGGGATATTCTGGGGTGACATCTTCGGCAACCTTTCGTAAAACAGGCTGACCATAAATATAAATTGGTAAAATCATTTTCTTGACTGCAAATAATCTTGTAAAATAATGGTGGCGCTGATCTCGTCCACCAAACCTTTGTTCTCGCGCCTTGTCTTCTTCTTCACTCCGCCATCTATCATGGCACGGTGGGCCAAGACCGACGTAAAGCGCTCGTCGTAATACTCTATGGGAATCTCGGGATGAGCCTTGCGCCAACGGTTGTAGAAATTCTCCACCCTTACCATGTTCTCACTGGGCTGACCATTGGGCTGCATGGGCTTTCCTATCACGATGCGCTCCACCTGCTCACGCTGGATGTACGCCTCTATATACTCATAGAGCACAGAAGTCTCGACGGTACCCAACCCTCCAGCGATAATCTGAAGAGGGTCGGTTACCGCGAGCCCTGTGCGTTTTTTCCCGTAATCGATGGAAAGGATTCGCATTTATTTCTTGAAAAGCAACCAAGCATCTGGATACTTGCCAGCACGAAGCTCGTTGCGGCTCTTCACAGCGTTGGCCTTGTCGGCGAATGTGGTGGCAACAACACGGTACATATTGCGCTCGCCCTGAACGATCTGAGCATCGTAGCCTGCGCTCTTGAGGGTGTTGTACAAGCCCTCGGCATTGGCCTTCACACCGAAAGAGCCTACTACTACGCTGAAGTCCTGCAAACCAGAACCTGCAACCATAGAAACGCTCTCCTGGCGAACCACGGCATTATCTACGTCGGTGACTGTTGTCTGAGTGGCTGGAGCTGTCTCCAAAGGAGTTACGACAGGTTCGGTAGTGACAGGTGCTTGCTGTGCCTGCTGAGCCTCCTGAGCCTGCGCCTTCTCGAAAGCCTTGCGATAAGCGCTCTCCTTAGATGTTCCACAACTTGCAAGCGCCAAGGCTGCGCATAAGCCAACACTCATTATTGAAATTTTCTTCATGTGCTTTTGTTTATTTATTGTTTAACTTTTGAAATCATTTTTTGTTCGGCGAAAATACAAAATATATCGCAAATAGGGAAAAAAGGGCGCATAAAGTTTGTTAAATCCATATAAAACAACATTTTTATGGAAAATTTAAGCCAAAAATACTTGTTTTGTCCCTAAAGTTTTGTATATTTGCAACATCAACTTCAGCAAGCGGAGAATTGAAAGAACAACAACTCCTCCACTTGACAAAGTGTAATTAATAACATGTTTAACATTTAATACATTAGAATTATGAAAGCATTAGGTTACATTGGCGCATTCCTCGGCGGTGCACTTGCCGGCGGCGCTCTCGGTTTGATTTTTGCTCCTGAGAAAGGTGAAGATACTCGCAACAAGATTTCTGGCGCAATTGATGATTTCTGCAAGAAGCACGACATCAAGTTGAGCAAGAAAGATGTGGACGACCTGGTAGATGACATCAAGGATGCTGCTACTGAGGTTTAATTTCCCTGCCCTTTCATCTTTTAGCACATTTTCAACACAACCAGGATTGGTTGAACAATAAATTGAAGTTTCGCAAATGCGAAAGTTGAATTAATTCGAAAGTTAGTTTTATAATATGATGTTCTCTAACGATAAAAACGTTGAGACAATAGGACAACTCGTAGAAACTATCAAGCACTACATCGGGCTTCAGAAGGAATATTTGAAGCTCGATGTAGTTGACAAAGTTGTTCGCTTGCTCACAGCCTTCACCATCACTCTGGTGTTGCTCGGGCTCATTACCATCGTCCTCATCTACCTGTCGTTTGCTGCGGCTTTCGCACTGGGCAACTGGTTAGGAATGGTATGGGGATTTTGCATCGTGGCAGCTTTTTACATTCTCCTCTTGCTCTTATTCGTTGCCAACAGGCACCAATGGATCGAGAAACCTTTGGTCAGATTTCTTGCCAGCCTACTCCTGAAATAGCGCTTAGTTTAATGGTTAATTCTTAGTGTTTAATGTTTAATTGAGCTGGGTTCTGAACTTACTAATGTTTAATAGAACCAAGTTCAGTAAAATCAAAACAAAAATGACAAAAAATAATCAAGAACAGGAATTCAGTTCGTTGGCAGAAATCATGTTGCGCAAGGAATTGGTGCGAAAGGATATTGATGCCGACGATGAAAAAATAAAAACTCTATGGAACTCGCTTTTCAAAAAGCCTGATGCCTTGTCGAAGTCGGCAAGCACAAGCAAACGAATAAGCAGTCTGATGTCCATGGGTGCTGGCGCACTCGATGGGGCTATCCTTGCATGGAAACTCTACCGCAAGTTCAAGAGAAAAAAGTAAACAAGACTAAGTTTGAAAAGTAAAAATAAAATTAAGTCGGAATAAGTCTTAAAAGTAAAAATAATGGCAAAAAAAATGGGCCACCGCCGTGACCCCATGTTGTTAACCTTAAATCTAATACTATGAAAAACACATTGCAAATATAAAAATATAATATGTAATTTGCAAGTATCCATCCGTTTATTTAATTTCTTTTAACCATTTCCCTTGTTTAAACGATTCAAATTTAACAACCCTTCAACGTCAAACTTTCAGAAGGTGGAGCGCTCTTTACCGAGCACCCCCTACCCTATAATGGTAAACTTGGCAAACTTGAGAAGAAGCTGCTTCGTCCCGGAATTGACAAACTGGACAGTGGCCTTGGCATTCTCGCCCGAGCCCTCCAGCTTAAGAACCGTTCCTACGCCAAAACGCTGATGCTCTATCTTGGCTCCTTCTACCAGTCTGCCTGAACCTGCCGAAGAGGTAGAAGAACCAAAGGCTGAGCCACTCGAAGAAGAGGAAGAGCCCAACGAAGAAGAGGAAGAATCCATAATACGACGTGCAGCTTCCAGTCCTCTTACCGACTTGAATCTACTGTCTAAACCAGAACCTGACCTACCCGATGTTCTGAAATCATCACGACTGGAACTTCTGAAATCATCACGACCAGAACTTCTGAAATCATCACGACCAGAAGTCCGATAGCCACCCCTTCCGTTTGTTCTGAAATCATCCTCGCCGTCAGAATAATCCTTTCTGTCGGGCTTGAATTGCGAGGAGATAGAATGGTTGTCCCAGGGCATTCTTCCACCATAACCGCCATTTCCATAACCGCCTCTTCCATAGCCACTACTTTCGAAAACATTGTCGTCGTGAGGCATTTCAGAATCCTCTTGAATAAACGCAGAATCTATCTCCTTGATGAAACGGCTGGGATTGCCAAACTCCATCTTACCATAACGGAAACGGTTTTTCGCACTCGTGAGAACACAATGTTTCTCGGCTCGCGTAATGGCAACATAAAGCAGACGGCGCTCCTCCTCCAACTCACGGAGCGTGGAGACAATGGCACTTGGGAAGATGTTCTCCTCCAAACCTACCACAAAGACCGTAGGGAACTCAAGTCCCTTGGAGGCATGAACGGTCATGAGCGACACACGGGGCTCGTCGTCATCGCCCTTGCTGTCGAGATCGGTCAACAACGCAACGCCCTGCAGATAATCTGTAAGATAAGCCTCCTGCTCACGTCCCTCCTCGCGACATTCCTCCACAAAACTCTGCATTCCTCCCAACAGCTCTTCCAGGTTCTCCTGACGGGCCAAATCCTCAGGATCACGGCTTCCCGATTTATAAATATCGGCACTAATACCACTCTCCTTGACGATGGTGTCGCCCAGGTCGAAGGCGTTCATGCTCGCCAACTTCTCCACAAAACCGCTGATCATCAACCGGAAACTCTCCAACTTGGCAAGCGTTCCCTTGTTGACTCCCAAACCATAATGCTCGGGCGAGGAAATAACCTGCCAGAAGCTCACATGATTGTCGAGCGCACACGTTGCAATCTTTGCCAGGGTTGTATTGCCGATTCCTCGAGCAGGATAGTTGATAATACGCTTGAAAGCCTCCTCGTCGTCGGGATTTGCCACAAGACGGAAGTAAGCGATGACATCCTTGATCTCCTTGCGCTGGAAGAAGCTGAGTCCACCATAGATGCGATAAGGAATACCCTGTTTTCTGAACTCTTCCTCGAAGCTTCGGCTCTGGGCATTGGTACGGTAAAGGATGGCGAAATCGCTGTACTGGCAGTCGTCCTGACGCTTGATGCGCTTGATCTCGCGACACACGATCAGGGCCTCTTCCTTGTCGCTGTAGGCTGGTTTGTAGATCAGGCTCTCTCCCTTGTCGTTCTTGCTGTAAACGTGCTTCGGAATCTGATTGCTGTTGTGCTTGATCAGGCTGTTTGCCGCCTCCACAATGCTCTGCGTGCTGCGATAGTTCTGCTCCAGCTTGAAGAGTCTGGCTTCCTTGAACCGGCTCTGAAAACTGAGAATATTGTCGATATTGGCGCCACGAAAACTATAGATGCTCTGCGAGTCGTCGCCCACGGCACAAACCCGCTCCTTCTCCTTGCACAACTGCATCACGATGCTCATCTGGGCGTGGTTGGTGTCCTGATACTCGTCAACCAAGAGGAAGTCGAACCTGTCGGCGTATTTCTTCCTGATGTCCTCATGCTCCTGAAAGAGCTTAAAGGTAAGAGTCAGCAGATCGTCGAAATCCATGGCGTTGGCCTGTTGACAACGCTGCACATAGGTAATGAAAATATCTCCTACACGTGGCATTTTGGCACGCTGGTCGGCTTGATACAATTCCTTGTCGCGGGCGTAGTTATCCGCACTCATCAGGTTGTTCTTAGCCATAGAGATGCGGCTGTGGACGGAGGCAGGCTTGTAGACCTTCTCGTCGAGTCCCATCTCCTTGACAATGGTCTTGATGAGCGAGCGAGAGTCGCTCTCGTCGTAGATGGTAAAGTTGTTGGTGAAACCTATGTGCTGAGCCTCGGCTCTGAGAATGCGAGAGAAAATGCTGTGGAAAGTTCCCATATAGAGATGCTGCGCCAATTCCTGTCCCACGAGTTTGCCGATGCGTTCTTTCATCTCTCGTGCAGCCTTGTTGGTAAAGGTGAGCGCCATGATGCTCCAGGGTTTCACTCCCTGTTGCAAGAGGTAAGCGATCTTATAGGTAAGCACACGGGTCTTTCCCGAACCTGCACCGGCAATCACAAGCGAAGGTCCGTCAATATATTCCACAGCCTTGCGCTGCGATTCGTTCAGGTCGTTCAATAAATCCATTCTTTTAATGTTTACTACTCATTATTTATATCCTCCCACAGCAGTATTGGGGTCAAGGTCTTCTCCCTCCTTCGGAAAGGCGGGAATGAAGCGCATTTCGTGCTCTATCTGCCTCTGTCGCTTGCGCATGTAGCGACTGGGATGCTCCGAGTTGAACTTGCGGGGATTGGGGAGAGTGGCGGCAATCAGGGCGCACTCACTACGGAAGAGGTCGTTCGCCTCCTTGTCGAAATGGTATTCAGCCACAGCGTCCACACCATAAATACCGTCGCCCATCTCGATGCTGTTGAGGTAAACCTCCATGATGCGCTGCTTGCTCCACATCATCTCTATGAGGAAGGTGAAGTAAGCCTCGAATCCCTTTCGGGTCCACGAGCGACCGGGCCAGAGGAAGACATTCTTTGCCGTCTGCTGACTGATGGTACTGGCTCCATGCACCTTTCCGCCACGGGCATTGTTGCGGGCAGCATTCTCTATGGCGTTGAAGTCGAAACCATGATGTTTCAGAAAACGGGAGTCCTCGCTTGCCATGACCGCCACGGGCATGTGGGGCGAAATCTTGTCCATCGAAACCCAATGATGATGCAGGGTAACACTCTCGCCTTCAGCCACTTGCTGAAAGCACCTTATCACCATCAGGGGCGTGATGTAGACCGGGATGAAACGATAGGCCACAACAGCAAGAATGGTGGTACTGAAAAACAGCACCACCACCCATTTCAATATTTTCTTTATTTTCTTTAGAATCATCGTAATGATTACTCATGTGGACCGGGGAGCACAAAGAATGCGTCCACGGCCCGTTGGATTCAGTTCATTAGTTCAAAGTACCGTTGTTGGCCTTGTCAACCATAGCCTGGCTTGCATAGAGGTAAACCTCCACACGGCGGTTGGCCTGCTGACCAGCCTTGGTGCTGTTGTCGCCTACAGGGTTGCTTGAGCCGTAACCAGCCACGTTCTTGAACTGGCTTGCCTTCACACCACAAGAGGTGAGATAATTGTAAACAGCCTTGGCACGGTTCTCACTCAGAGGCAGGTTGATTCCGTCGTTACCAGTTGAGTCAGTATAACCCTGGATGTCAACCTGGCAATCAGTATTGTTCTTCAATACCTGAGAGAACTTGGCAAGGTCGTTCTTGGCGTTGGCGTTGAGGTCGAACTTATTGATCTTGAAAAGGATTCCTGAATCAAAGGTCACCTTGACGGCAGCCAGTCCGTTGGCGTCGGTCACCTGCTCCACCTTGGCGTTCTCCACCTGCTTGGCCTGCTCAGCCACCTTGTCCATGTGTTTGCCAATCAGAGTTCCGGCTCCACCACCTACAGCTGCACCAATGGCAGCACCCACGAGGGCACCCGTTCCGCGATGACTGTTGTTGAGCAGTCCACCAACGATAGCTCCCAGAGCAGCACCAGAGCCAGCACCTACAGCTGCACCCGTGCCCGTCTTAGTCTGACAACTACCCAAAACCAGCAGCATAGAAAGGGCTGCTACCTGAAATTTCATCTTTTTCATACTCTTTTCTCCTATATATTTCGTTAATTTAAATGCAAAGATAACTCTTTTTTCTCCAACATGGAGTCTTTTCTAATATTTTTTTGTAATTTTGCATGCAAATTTAAGGCTATTTGCAAAAAGAGCCAAGGGAAAACTCCTACTATAGTGGGAGGGAATCCCTAAAACTCTTGTTTCTCGGGAGATTTCTAAGGAGTTAAAGGAGTTAAAGGAGTTAAAGGAGTTAAAGGAGTTAAAGGAGTTAAAGGAGTTAAAGGAGTTAAGACAACAGCTTTTGTGGACTCAACATTAAACATTAACATTAAACATTAATATTGAACATTAATATTGAACATTCCCTCAAGACTATTGTCTTAACTCCTCAGCGACCGGAGGGAGCGATAACTCCTTAACTCCCTTAACTCCTGAAAAAACTCCTGAAAAAAGATAACATTCGAAAATAAAATACATAAACTAAAAATAAATATGGCTAAAGAACTAAAGAATTTGACCAAGCGTGCTGTGAACTACAGCCAGTGGTATAACGACTTGGTAATGAAAGCCGACCTCGCTGAACTGTCTCCAGTACGCGGTTGTATGATCATCAAACCATACGGCTACGCCATCTGGGAGAAGATGCAGCAAGAGCTCGACAAGATGTTTAAGAAGACAGGTGTACAGAACGCATATTTCCCTATGCTCATCCCCAAGAGTTTCTTCTCGCGTGAGGCTGAGCACGTGGCAGGCTTCGCCAAGGAGTGCGCCGTGGTAACCCACTATCGTCTCAAGGCTTCGGAAGACGGCAAGAGCGTTGACGTCGACCCAGCAGCCAAGCTCGACGAAGAGCTGATCATCCGTCCTACTTCCGAGACCATCATCTGGAACACCTACAAGAACTGGATCCATTCATGGCGCGACCTCCCTATCCTTTGCAACCAGTGGTGCAACGTGATGCGCTGGGAGATGCGTACCCGTCCTTTCCTCCGCACCTCAGAGTTTCTCTGGCAGGAAGGCCACACAGCCCACGCCACGAAGGAAGAGGCCGAGGCCAAGGCTCAGGAGATGCTGAAGGTCTACGCCGACTTCGCCGAGAACTACATGGGCGTCCCTGTTCTCCAGGGTGTGAAGAGCGAGACCGAGCGCTTCGCCGGTGCCCTCAACACTTACACCATCGAGGCGATGATGCAGGACGGCAAGGCCCTTCAGAGCGGTACTTCCCACTTCCTGGGTCAGAACTTCGCCAAGAGTTTCGACGTCACCTATCTTAATAAGGAGAACAAGCCCGAGTACGTATGGGCTACTTCATGGGGCGTCTCTACCCGTCTGATGGGTGCGCTCATCATGGTCCACAGCGACGACAACGGTCTCGTACTGCCTCCAAAGCTGGCTCCTGTCCAGGTGGTCATCATTCCTATCAACAAGGGCGATGAGCAGTTGCAGCAGATCACAGCCAAGCTGCAGCCCGTCATCGACCAGCTGCGCGAGTTGGGCATCAGCGTGAAGTACGACGACTCCGACAACAAGCGTCCTGGCTTCAAGTTTGCCGACTACGAGCTCAAGGGTGTTCCTGTACGCCTCGTCATGGGTGGCCGCGACCTCGAGAACAACACCATCGAGATCATGCGTCGTGACACCTTGGAGAAAGAGTCTGTCAGCTTCGACGGTATCGTGGAGCGCGTGAAGGAAATGCTCGACGACATTCAGCACAACATCTTCGAGAAAGCACGCAGCTATCGCGACGCTCATGTCTACGAGTGCGACAACTACGAGGAGTTCAAGGAGCGTGTCAAGGACGGCGGCTTCTTCCTCTGCCATTGGGACGGTACTGCCGAGACCGAGGCAAAGATCAAGGAGGAGACTCAGGCCACTATCCGTTGCGTGCCTTTCGCCTACGAACAGACTCCTGGTGTCGACATGGTAAGCGGCAAGCCTGCCGTGGCTCGGGTCATCATCGCAAGAAGCTACTAAGCCACATTTCTCAGGAGATAAGAAGATTTTTCAGGAGTTAAGGAGTTTATTGGTTCTTTAGGAGTTAAAGGAGTTAAGACAACAGCTTTTGTGGACTTGAAATTAAAACCTCAAGGCATTTGTCTTAACTCCTCAGCAACCGAAGGGAGCGATAACTCCTTAACTCCCTTAACTCCTCACCCCTCAAAAATATCAAAAAAGCTTATGAATATTGTTATCATGGATGGCTACGCCTCAAATCCAGGCGACCTCAACTGGGATGCACTCAAGCAACTGGGTGATGTGACTGTCTACCCCCGCACATCCGATGCCGAAAAGGTGGAACGTGCCAAAGACGCCGACATCATCCTCATCAACAAAGTACAGATGGATGCTGAGACCATCGCAAAACTGCCCCGACTCAAATACATCGGCGTACAGGCCACAGGCTTCAACGTGGTCGACATCCAGGCCGCCAAAGAACGCGGCATTGTCGTAACCAACATTCCTGCCTACAGCACCGACAGCGTGGCGCAGATGACCTTCGCCCTCATCCTCGCCATTACCAACCGTGTGGAACATTACACGCAGGAAAACCGCAACGACCGTTGGACCTACAACAAAGACTTCTGCTACTGGGACACTCCCCTCATGGAACTGGCAGGCAAGAAGATGGGCATCATGGGATTGGGCAACATTGGTATAAAGGTGGCCACCATCGCACGCGACATGGGAATGGACGTATGCGCCTGCACCAGCAAGAACGCCACCGACCTGCCCGAATGGATCACCAAGGTAAGCCATGACGGACTGCTGGCTACTTCCGACATCCTCTCGCTCCACTGCCCTCTCAACGACGACACTTATCATCTCATCAACAATGAGAGCATCGAGAAGATGAAGCCATCTGCCATCCTCATCAATACCGGCCGCGGTCCGCTGGTCGACGAGGAGGCTGTGGCAAAGGCGCTTCACGAGGGAAGGCTTGCCGCCTATGGTGCCGACGTGATGAGTCAGGAGCCACCCCGTCAGGACAATCCCCTGTTCCGTGAGCCCAACGCCTTCATCACTCCACACATCGCATGGGCAACGCTCGAAGCCCGCACCCGTCTCAACAAGCAAGTGGCTGCCAACGTCAAGGCATTCATCGAAGGACACCCCATCAACGTGGTGAACAAATAAGACTTTTGCTTCCCAACCGCCCATGCCAACTGATAGTCAGTGATATAACGTATATACCATATTATCTCGACCCAGAAAGCGGCGAGTACAAGTTCTGTTACCTTGCCCTCATTACGGATTATTACACAAAGGAGATAGTTGGGTATAGTGTTGCCCCGACGTTAGAGGCTATTTATGCCATAGAAGCCCTCAAGATGGCTTTAGATCACTATAAGGGAAATGACCTTAGTCAATTGATTCATCACTCTGACCGTGGAGTTCAATATGCAAGTTACCAATATACAGATTTGCTCAAGAAATATGGTATAAAAATTAGTATGACAGAAACTGGCAATCCTAAGGACAATGCCGTTGCCGAAAG
>CEAJ01017400.1_pt1 | contig 18312 bp, 18 predicted proteins | sample 554971 | NCBI WGS metagenome assembly CEAJ01 (sample SAMEA3182047, study PRJEB8094) | gut metagenome | biome: human; feature: gut; material: Stool; isolation source: human stools | place: Canada | collected 2011-11-29
CAAGTCTGTTCTGAAGTGCACCAAGATTAGATCTCTGTGTTGATACCTTATCAATAGCTGCCTGAATCTTTGACATTGATTCTCCAGCTGTACTGTTCTTATCAACTGTAAGTCCACTAACACCTAATGTTTGAGCATTCATGTTGCTGATGCTGATCTTGATTGTCTGTCCCTTAAGAGAACCAACCTGAAGATTCTTTCCTGTGAACTTTCCATCTAACAGATTCTGTGTATTGAACTGTGTTGTTGACTGGATTCTGTTAATTTCTGATGTTAACTGATCAATCTCAGCCTTTATTGCAATTCTGTCTGTTGATGTGTTAGTATCGTTAGCAGCCTGTGTTGCTAACTCATTCATTCTCTGAAGAATTGAATGTGTCTCATTAAGAGCACCTTCAGCTACCTGGATAAGAGAGATACCATCCTGTGCATTATCAGATGCCTTGTTAAGACCTCTGATCTGGCTTCTCATCTTCTCTGAGATTGAAAGACCAGCTGCATCATCACCAGCACGGTTAATCTTATAACCTGATGATAACTTCTCTGTTGACTTCTGGAGTGCGCTTGTAACTACACCCATCTGTCTGTTTGTGTTCATTGCTGATAAATTGTGTTGTACTACCATAATATTTTCCTCCTTGAAATTATATTGTGATGCAGCTTCCATGCTGCATCTAGTTATGGTTTACAGGAAACTTTCTGTTCCCTTGTACTTTATATATCGGACCTTAGTACCAAAACTTTAGTCCGTAATATAACTTTTTAAAAAACTTTTACTGCTTCGTATCCATAAACTGAGGTTCATCACTTACACGGCTCATATTCTGATAATATGACTTCGCCATTGAAGCACTTCTTTTAGCTTCCTTATGCTCCTGACGTTCCCTGCGAAACATTGCCTCAACCTTAACCTTATTTCGAGCTTCCTGAACTTCTATCTTAGCGCCAAGTTCTGTAACTGCTTTAATAAGTGTCTTCATAGTTTCGATTTCATCAGAATACATCTGTTTATTATCACTGAGTTCTTCCTTAATACGGTCAAATACACTCTGAAAGCCTTCATCAAGCTTCTCCAATTCATCAATGCATTCACCCTTTTCATGCATATTATTTTCAAATACATCATGATCAAACTCTTTATTAGAAAGTATCTTATTCTGAGTCTCATTAAGAACTATAATCTTATCAAGAATATCCTTCTTCTTCTTAAGACTGTCTATCATAATCTGAAGATAATTAGTAGTCATACCTGTCTCCTACTTATTCCTACTTATTCATTGACCTTGTTCGGTTCATAACTTCTTTCCATGTATCTCTCATGCCCCTGATTTCATCAAGTGCCCTATTAAGTATCTCAGTGTCTTTTTTAATATTAGCATCAACCAATAATGAATATATATAATTATATACATTTTCAAAATCCTTAGCAACCAGATACTTATGATTAAGTGTCACCTTAAACTCCGTTATTATGTTCTCAGCTTTCTTAATATTAATATTTGCTTTTTCATAGTCCTGCTTCTCTATAGCAATTAATGCAATATTACAGAATTTAATTGCCCCTTCATAAAGCATAAGTGTAAGCTCTGCCGGACTTGCTGTAAGAATTTTATTACGGTTATACTCCTGTGCGATATTCTGATTAAACGCCATAACTCCTCCATGATATATGGATATCCCATAATTTAATATATTCTATAATTAACTGAATAAACCTGTCAACGATGATGACTGCGCATTCATCTTAGCCAATGCTGATTCCATTGCTGAGAACTTACTATAATAATAATCTTCCCATGTAGTAACTTTATCTTCTGCTTCTGATATCTTAGTATTATACTCTGAATACTGTGTATTCATCTGCTTATCATTATATATAGTATAAGCACTACTTGTTGATGATGCTGCCATCTTCTTTCCAAGATCAGTATACAATTGTGTAGATAACTGTGAAAAGAATGATATAACCGTATCAGGGTCACTTGCTATCATTTCTCTCAGTTTATCTGTATTAGCTGATGTCTTAGAATCATCCTTATCACCATCTATATGATATACACCTGTTTCATTCTCTGGAGAATTAAAATATCCAAGTGTGGCTATTCCAAAACTAGAAAGTGAATAGGACTTATCTCCCACCTTGAATGATCTTGCCATATCATTCTTCATAGTATCAAGAACGCTTCCAAGTGTTGAATCTTTTCTAAGAAGTGAATCCTTAATCTTTTCTTCCCACTTCTTAACCTCATCATCAGACATTGCATCTTTCTCATCACTTGTAAGAGGCTCATAGCCCTTAGAGCTTGCCGCATTGTAGGCAACATCTACAGACTTGACAAGATCGTTATAATCCTTAAGGAAGCCCTTAATCATATCATATATGCCATCTACATCCGTGTTGGTTGTGATAGTTACTTCATCATTACCAGTAACTTCCATTGCCTCAATTGTAAGACCATTGATTGAGTAGTTATTAGAGTTGTTAGTAAATGTTGCCCCATTAAGCTCAATCTCTGAATCCTGTCCTGTTATTCTGACAGCACCTGAAGATGACGCACTACCAGCAACATTTGATGCCATTGCAATCTTAGAGTCAAGCAATGCCTTAGCTTTAGCCTGTCTGTCAGCATTAGTATCGTTTACTTCCTGTAATATATTGGCATTAGAAGCATCTGCCACAGCTTTTCCATCATCGCCGATTGTTACATAATCCTTAGTATCCTCAATAACCTTGGAATTATCATCATACACCTTAATCAGTGATTCATTAGACGCTTTTTTCTTTACCGCAGCCTCATATTCATCCTTGACACCATCTTTTTCCATAGCCTCTGTGTCATATTCGTACACAACTTTGCCATCAGAATCTTTAACTGTATTGCCCTCTGAATCCACCTTTTCCTTCTTATACTTATCATAAGCATTAAGAATATCTGGTGTCTCTGTCTTAAGCTTTGCGACATATTCATCTAATGTCAATGAATGATCCCAAGTATCATCTGCTGCCATTGCGTCAAGCTTATCCTTGGCTGCATTATACTTATCAGCATAACTCTTGGCAGTATCCTCAGCTGTAATCTTACTATACATACCTTCAAGTTCTGTATTATATGCATCACTGCCCTCTGTTAAAGCTGCCAGTCTCTTGTATTCTGCTGAATCAGTATCATTAACTGTATATATTCCAAGCTTCTGTAATGCATTAAGTCCGTTAGAGTCATTAGCCACAAGCGAGAAATCGTTATCCTTGCCTGACTCCTTAGAGCTTATAAAAAATCTTGCATTATTCTCATCAAAGCTTGCATTAACGCCAGCTTCCTTTAACTTAGATACGAACTGGTTAACATTCATATCTGATGTTATATCAATACTCTTGGTTCCAGAAGCAGTCTTAAAACTTATAGAACCATCTGTTGTTCCAACTATGTCTGATATCTTAGTATCACCTGTAACCTTGCTTCCATCAGCAGCTTTAATCTGTCCACCTGTAAGATATCCTGTTGACGCCAGCTGCTTAACCTTAAGTCTCTGTGTTCCGCTTACCGCAGATGAACTTGCAGAAACCTTAGCATACTTATCATTAGACACACTTGATGTCTTCAGATTATAACTTGTAGAAAATCTTGCACTTGAAAGCTTTCCGCTATAGAACCCATAAATACTTGTATTCATGGTCTTCCACTTTTCCTGCTTCCATGAAAGCTTGGTCTGTGCTTTAACAAGATTGTCTTTCTTTAACTTATATGATGATACGAGCGCTGAAACAAGTGATTCTGTATCCATACCCGATACCATACCAGATAATCTTATTGCCATAGCTTATCTCCTCTCATCTACTATGATACCTGCAAGCTCCCATGCCTTGGCAATCATCTCAAGAGCTTTCTCTGAAGGTATCTCTTTAATAACTTCGTCTGTATCTTTATCTTTAATCTTAATTGTGATTCTGTTAGTTGGTTCGTTGTAGCCGAATTCTGCAATTGTATTGTTGTTAAGGACTTTCCTTATATCCTTAACATCAGCCATAGATTCAGCCTGCTTCTTTGCCTTGTCATTGTCATTAGCGTTACTGCCATTCTTCTCACTGTCTGCTGCCTGTCCTACAGAAACTGCTACATTAGATGCTGCTGACTTCGCTGAATCAACAACAACCTCATTGCTCTTATCTGTAGCTGATGTAACACTGCTTGCCTGTGATACCGGCTTAGCAGCCTGTAAATTCTGGCTCTGGTAGCTTGACGCTGCCGCTACTCCATTAACTTCCATTCCCATGATACAATTCCACCTCCGTGTGAAAACAAAACTTTATCCTGTAGTTACATTCATGTTGTACTGCATATATCGGAAAATGTTAAGTAAAATTTAACCCTTTGGACAAAAATATACACAAATAAAACAAATCATTTCTTAAATAACTGGTTAAGAGACTTCACATCAACCGAACTTGCTGCTTCCTTATTAGAATCAAGTATCTGTGCATACACTTCCTTACGATATATAGGCACTGACTTAGGAGCTGATATGCCAAGCTTTACCTGATCGCCCTTGATTTCGATTATTGTAATCTCAATATCATCATTAATAATGATTGCTTCGTCTTTCTTTCTTGATAATGCGAGCATATTAGTTCTCCTCCTTCTTTAGAATATCGTATATAGGATATCTTACCTGATATTCAGAATTATCTGCTATAAGCTGTATTCCTTTCATTGTATCAAAATCAACAATGATAGGAGCTTTAAGATTAATTGTCATCTTAGTAATATCCTGTGGTACCGTAAGCGCACAGTACACTCTGATATTATCATCCTGTATATCATCTCCGAGAGATTTAAGAAGCTCATCCTCAACAACAGGATCATATGTCTCATACACGAATTCCGGCTTCATGACAGGAAGTGCAAGTGTTGGCTCATCAATCGCCTGAAGCCATATGATAGAGATATTCTCCTCTTTCTCTGCATCATACACAAGAGTATACTTCTTCCAGTCCTCAAATCCAATAATTCCCTTATCAAATGTGATGATTTTATCCTCGCTAACTTCAATCTCTCCAAACCATTTAGTCTGTACTTTCATGTCAAACCTCCAATTTTATAATCTATCCTTTATCCATGCTGCATATCCTGCTAAAACTTACTATCTGAGGAAATCAAGCAGTGACTGCTGTACAACCTTACTGGCTGCTGATAATGCTGCCTGATATACAAGCTCTGCTGATGTATATGTAACAACAATCTCCTCAAGATCAATATCTTCATTCTGTGACTTCAAATCAGTAAAGTTAGTCTTCTGTTCTGTAAGTCGTGTCTTAGTAAGATCCAGTCTTATCTGTCTGTTTCCAACATCTGCCTTAGCATTTGATACCTGATCCATATATCCCTGCATCTGACCAATTCCTGCCTCGAAAGCATTCTTCATCTCAGACTTTGCAAAATCTCTCTGCTTTGTAAGTCCTTCCATAATAGTTTTAAGCTTTTCCTGTGAAGCATCATCGCTATACTGCGAATCCTTCTGCATTGATTCAACCTTAGATATCTGGGCATCAATATCAAGAACATTCTGAACTGTATTCACAAGGTCATTAACGTTTCTACCAAGATATATGTTAAAAGCCTCGTCAGCCTCTGTATTAACCTTTAACTTTTGTGAGAAATTAACTATGTATTCAATATCCTCACTCTTTTTATCATATACAACTCCTGTATTATTATCAACACAGTCAAAATACATTGTCGGATCAATGTCACCTTTTATGAAATTGCTCTTTTCATATGTAACCGAGAATTCATTATTCTGGTATACAGACTGATATACATTCTGTCCAAGAAGCAATTCACCTGTTGCTGCATTTATGGCAATCTCATTATCTCCCGGAATATAATTAGGATCTGATGTTGTCACAACACTTACCTGATTCTGTACCACGCTGCCATCAGCCTGAGTTATATCCGCAGTAAGGCTTCCATTCATTGTAACTGTTCCATCTGCATTGATAGTAACATTTGCAGAATTATTATTTCCCATTCCTAATGTAAATGTTCCACCATTAATCTCATCATAAGCTAACTGTATCCTGTTTACACTCTGGATATTAGGTGTAATTATATTGCCATTAGCATCTGTCTTAACTGTAAGATTTAATATATCATCATTACTGTAGGCATTAGTATATGCTGTCTTTGTAGAAAGATCTTCCCTTGTAAAATTCTGGGTAATTGAATAATCAACATTCTTAGCATCTGCATCTGACTGATATGTAAGCGGTCTGTCAGTTGCATGTCCCGTAAATACATATCTTCCTGCATAATCTACATTTCCCTGTTCATAATAAGCCTCCACAAGCTTATTAAGACTTTCTGCAAGAGTATTTCTTTCAGATTCTGAATAAGAATCTGTAGAGCCCTGCACACAATATTTGTATAAATCCTTGATAATACTGTTACTTTCATCAAGTGCATCATGTGTAACACTAAGCCATGATGATGCATCCGGTATATTCTTTCCAAGATACTGGGTTACCTCATCAAGACTCGAACGAAGTCTTAATGCCCTTATCGCAATAATTGGATCGTCAGATGGCTTGCTTATCTTTTTTTGTGTAGAAAGTTCTGTACTCAGAGTATTCATCTGATTTTTATTAACCTGAATATTCGAAATCGAACTGTTAATCATCATCTGGTTAGTAATTCTCATAATTTTGTCTCCTTGTTATACTCCCGTGTTATTTATAAGTCTGTCATATAACTCATTCATAACACTTAACATTTTTGAACTGAGATTATAAGCTTCCTGAAATTTTACAAGGTCCATTGCTTCTTCATCCGTATCAACTCCCATTACAGAAAGTCTCTGGTTCTGGATAGTTGTCTGAAGATTCATATAATTCTTTGTAAAATTGATTGCCTTACTTGAATCTATTGACATATCACTGACGATACTCTCAAGGAAAAATGAACCTGTACCGCCATCATATATTCTGGCATCTTTAGTATTAATAAGGTCTACTATCAAATCTACATTTGCTTCACCATCGCTTACATTGTACTTGGTTGCAAGAAGGTCTGCGTTATCAAGTAAAGCCTGATTAACCGTAACTGTGGTTGCTGTAAGCGCCTGTGAATTTTCCTTCATAACAAAAAGTGAAATTCCCTGTGCCGAGCCATCAGAAGTAACACCCTTATTAAGTATCTCATTAACAGATGATGCAAATGTCTGTATAAACTGATTCAGCTGTGACTGATAATATGGAACACCTTTATATTGTGTGTTCTTATCCTTCTGGCTTTCAGTTTCTGTAAGAATATTACCATCTGCATCTGTCTTATATGTAGAATTACCGGCAGCATCTGTTGTAGATGCGTATTTCTCAATTTCTCCGTTACAGCCATCTCTTATATCAATAAGTCCTTTTAACTCACCACTTAAAGAATCACTGTAAATGTAAAACTCCTGTCCATTCTCCCACTGTATATCATAAAGACCTGCTGCATCTGATACATTTCTCGGATTATCTCTTGCCACAGTCTGGAGAGTGTGATAGTTATATCCATCAACAAGGCTGTTACCATTGATTGTAATCTGAAGATTAGTAAGATTGTTACCCATATCACTCTCACTTACTGTTATATTAACAATCTGTGAAAGTTCATCAATCAGGGCATTTCTCTGATCCTTCAGATCATTAGCATTACCGTAATTTGCCTGAATCTGGTTAATCTGCTTATTAAGCGATGAAATATTCTGTGCCAGGGAATTAATCTGCTGTACAGCATCTTTAATCTCATTATTGGCATCAACCTGAACATTTCTTAAGTTAGTTGATAAAGTATTAAAATAATCTGTAAGACTCTTTGCATTGTTAATGAGCTGGTTCTTAGCAGATGTATCTGCCGGTGTACGGTCAAGCTGGTTAAGTGCCGCAAAGAAATTCTCATACTCTGTAGAATATCCCTTTAAAGTAAATTCATTAAGATAATTCTCTATCTGCGACATATAACTGTTCTTAACATTATACTGTCCATAATTAGTATTATTATTTCTGTACTTCTCATCATAGTAGGAATCTCTTGTCTGGTTGATTGCATCAACAACAACTCCTGAACCGAGTGTTCCATATCTTGCATAAGTTCTCAGCGCATCAGCTGCTTTGGTTGATGCAGATTCCCTTGTGTATCCTTTAGTATTAATATTGGCAAGATTATGTGATGTAACATTGATTGAAGTCTGTGCAGCCTGCAATCCTGTATATGCAATTGTTAATCCAAAAAATGTTGATGCCATAAATCCTCCTTATTTGTGAAGCAGCTGCGACTGTTTTATGCATTACCAAGCGATGTTACAAGATGCTCTAACATCTGATTTACAACATTGACATATCGTGATGCTGCATTGTATGCCTGCTGGTATTTAATCATTTTCTCTAATTCTTCATCGGAAGAAACGCCCTCAGACTGAAGTCTCTGGTTATCATATCCATCAACCATAGTCGTCTGATTGCTTACATAATTGCCAAGCGCTTTTCCTAGTGTCGCATACTCTCCAATAAAGTTATTATAAAATGTCATGAAATCTGATTTGGCATATGTATCAGGATTAAGTGACGCAAACTTTTCATCCCATGCATCTACCAATTCCTTAGCCCTGTCAAAATCTTCTTTTCCCTGAACTGTAGAAAGTGGAATCTTTCCAACATTCTGGGCTGCTTCCGGATTAATCTGTAGATTGCCAAGCTTATAAAGCGATTCATAATCTGTTTCATTAAGATTATTTCTTATATAAATTGTTTTTCCTGAATCATCAGTTGTCTTAATATATCTGTCAGTGCCTTTTCTTGAAAATAGCTCTGTTCCTACCGTCTTATCATCATCCATTCCATATCCGGTCTTGTCCATATCAAGCATTGAATATGTATATGAATCAACCGGCACTTCTGCGCCCCCGAAGCTCATATATAACTTTTCTCCGGAAGAAAAGCTGTATGTTCCATCTCCATTATCAGTTCCGGTAACCTCGCGTCCATATCTGTCGAAAAGCACCTGCTGGCTGACAGAATTGTATGTATATATATCTGCCTGAATCTCTGTTCCGTCTGTCGCCATATAAGGATTATTCCTTACCTCTGACTTTTCCGGACAAAGTATATTATTAATCTTCTCAACAATGCCATTGACAAGCTTATCGAATCCAGCCATAGCACTAAGAATTGCAGATGGCTCAATATAAGTATTGTAATATTCCTGTGCCTTGGAATATTTGTTATATGCTTCCTGATATGCTGCCCTTCCATCAGCAGTACTCATATCATAATCCGAACTGCTTGGTGCTTCAGGAACAACCGTATAATCAACAACCATATTGCCTCTTGCAATAAGAAGTCCCTTAAGTTCACCCTTGTCTGTTTCATCTACATTAGATGCCTCTGTACTTAAATCATACACATCTCTTTCATATCCCGGCCATGTAGGAATAACAAGGTTCGTGCCTTCAACAACTCTTGTATCCATCTTCGCAAGTTCTCCCATTGTTACAAATGGAATTCCTTCCGCAGATATAATAACTTCCTTGCTGTCATTCTCGTAATATGTAATATCAATATACTTGCTGAGTTCGTCTATTGCCGCATCTCTTTCATCTCTTAAGTCATTGGCATCCTCAATTCCTGTAGACTCAATCTTTGATATTTTCTTATTCAGTGTATAGATTTTGTCTCCAAGCTTATTAATTGAATCAACCATATTCTTAACTTGTGTATTAAGTGTCGTCTGGTAATCCTTCAGTCCTTTATATACATTTTCAGACTTTTCAATAAAAGCTGTTGCATTCTGGATAAGCGATGACCTCGCTACTGTACTTGTAGGATTCTTGGCCAGCTCATTAACAGAATTATAAAGATTAATAAGATATGATTCATATGTAACGCCCTGCATCTCGCCAAACTGGTCTTCTATCTCTTCAATCGCCTTATACTGGCTCTCATAAAATCCAAGTCTGGAATTTTCATTTCTGTATGCCTGATCTATAAACTGGTCTCTTATTCTTCTCACTTCAGAAACCGCAACGCCAAGTCCATAATCCGGTGAACTCACCTTATCACTGGTATTCACTCTTACATACTGTGTATCTGAAAATGTGACCTGCTGTCTTGTATATCCTGATGTATTAATATTGGACAGATTGTGTGCTGTTGTATTAAGTGCTGTCTGCGCTGTCTTAAGTCCTGTTGTTCCAATAAACAGCCCCGCCATTCCGTTAGCCATAAGGTCACCTCTTTCTTAAAATTTAAAATCATCTGATATGTATATCGACACATTTTTCTGATAAAACACCCCTCAGGGCTTAAAAAAGCCACATTCTCATTGTGAAAATGTGGCTCATTCCCGAACACGGATAAGCACATATACATCATCCGTGATAATATCCAATTATAAATGTAAAATCATTCATGCAGCCATTACTGCTTTGCATCAAAACTGCCACCGCCTAAGCCGCTGTTCTCCTCATAAGCTCCCTTTCCATAGTTAGCTGTCTGTGGTGCCATGCTTGCATTCCTGGCCAGATTAATCTCGAATTCTATCATATCCATAGACTGCTTAAGAAGCTGCTTATTATTATCATTAACTTCTGTCAGCTGTTTAACAGTATTCTTAAGATTAAGATACGACTGTTCAAGTGCATCATGTTCTTTAGGCTTCTTCTCCAAAAGTCTTACAATCTCTCTGACTTTAACCTCTGAAGGTGACAGATGCAAAATCTTACATATGTCTGTAACACACGCCTCTCGTTCCGTCTCAAGTCTTGTGATTACATCAATCAGCTTCTGCTCTTTCCCAAATATTTCCTGAAGCTGCTCAACATTGCCATTAACAATAGCAGCAGTCTTATTATTAGACAAGTCCAGCAGTGCTGTATACTGTCTGTTTTCATCATCCATTATATTAATCAAAGAATCAATCAAACTTGCCATCTAATAAAACCCCGCTAAAATGTTAATGTTGAAATGTTGTTCAAAATCTTATCCGCAACAGCTTCTGAACTGATATTATATGTTCCTGCTGCCATACGTGCCTTGATATCGGCAATCTTATCTTCCCGAACATCGGAAGCCGCGCTCACTGCTGTTCTGGCTGTCTGATATGTCCTGGCTGTGTCAGAAATTTCAAACTTATCACTAGCCGATGATGTCTTTGCTGTAGCCTTAGCTTTAGAAATCTGGCTGGTCTGATATATCTGATTAACAGCATTATAAGCATCTATACGCATATTAACCGCCTCACTTTCTATTAATTAAAACAGATAACTCCTGCTTTATGTGTAAGATATCGGACGGTTTTTCAAAATACTTTATACCTCTTTTGAAAAAATGCTAATTAATTATCCGGGTAAGTTTCACCCTTTAATTACTTATCAAGGAATCTCATTCTTGCCTTTTCTCTTCTCGCTCTTTCCTTGTCAACATTGCCTACGGCCGATGTAGCACTTCCATACATGCTGCCAAGCCTGTTAGCCATGTCATACTTGCATCTTTCACAGTATCTTCCTGTTCTTATGGTAGCTCCGCATACTTCGCATGCAATGCCAATAGGTGAATCATCACTGAACGACAGTCTTTCTTCTCTTATCCACTGCTCAATCTGTCTTGTACTTACATCACAGTTCTCTGATATATCTCTCATATCAGCTCTTGGATTATCTTCTATATATTGCTTAACCTCCTGAAACTTTTCTTCAAGTTTCTTCATACAGTCAGGGCAGAGTCTGTATGCGCCCCCGATATAATTATATAATCTTCCACAATTCTTACAATTTCTAACTTCCATAAATCCTCCTTGTTAAGCTTCATTGTTTTGCAAAACAAAATCGCATCCGCACTAGAATCCGTCGCCAATGCACAGACTTACCCCATACACTTCATGAACGCCAGCATGCTTGAGTACTGCAGCACATGCATCAAATGTTGCTCCTGTTGTATATATATCGTCCACAATTAAAACTTTACTATATCTTACAACTTTTTCTCCTGCTTGAAAAGCATTTTGCAGATTTTTAACCCTATGTGCATTATCCAGTTCTTTCATAGGAACTGTTTTAACAACTCTCACAAGAGCTTCACAATCCATAGGGATACCCATAAGCTGTTCCAATTCTCCTGCAATCAGCTCTGCCTGGTTAAACCCTCTTTCCTTAAGTCTTGAACTGTGAATAGGCACAGGAATCAGTGCATCTGGCGCCCAGGCATGAATCATGCTGCCACACTTGTCTGCAATCTGTTTTGCATAGATACCTGCATATTCCCTTTTATTGTGATACTTGAATCTGTATATTGAATCCTTGATGCACTTAGAATATTCATACACAGCGCATGCCTGGTCATAAACATGTACCTTCCTGCTGCAATCACTGCAATATTCCACTTCATCATTTTCAACCGGTTTGCCGCATTTAAGGCAGACCGGTTCGCCGACATAACTTACTGTACGCATACAGTCCGGGCATATATCCACCCTGATACCTCCTACAAAAGGCGCAGGTCTGCCACACATAGGGCATGCCGGTGGAAGTACCGCATTAACTGCTTCTCTTAATACCTTTTTATAATCCATAATCCCCCATTATTGTCATCATTATCACATATAAACATATCAATTATCATTATCCGAAATCTTCAATATGTCTGATTTCTTCAATCCTGTCTGTGAGTGAAGAATATCGTTTTGACTCTGATACATTGTCAGCCATAAGCCTGAATATCTCCTCTTCCCCAACGAGGCACACACATTTTCTTGCTCTTGTAACTGCCGTATACAGAATATTCCTGTTCATCAGCATTCTTGGTCCCTGCGACATCGGAATAATAACCGCAGGATATTCACTTCCCTGTGATTTGTGAACCGTAATTGCATACGCAAGCTCAAGCTCATCAAGCTGAGAGAATTCATAAGTAACGAATCTGCCATCTTCGAATTTCACAGTTACATTCTCATCAAATGTGCTTATTCTCTCTATAACTCCGGTATCCCCGTTAAAAGCGCCGGTTCCCTGTTCTGTTGGAATACCGTATCTGCTTCGTTTTTCCCATGTAAGCTGATAATCATTCTTAATCTGCATAACTTTATCACCTTCACGGAAAGTAACATCACCCACCTGTCTTTCCTGCTTGATAGCATCAGCCGGATTAAGAAAATCCTGCATAATCTTATTAAGACGTTCCACCCCGACATTGGATTTTCGCGATGGAGTAAGAATCTGAAGGTCATACACATCGGCACCTACATAGTCAGGAAGTTTGTCCTTAATAAGCGTTTTCATCGCATTTATAATATTGTCAGCACCGTTTCTGTGAACAAAGAGAAAATCCTTGCTGTACTTGTTAAGTACAACCTCCTCGCCCCTGTTAATCTTATGGGCATTAATAATAATCTCGCTCTGTGCCGCCTGTCTGAATATTCTCTCAAGCTTAACAACCGGAAAGCAGCCGGATTCTATAATGTCTTTCAGCACATTTCCCGGACCGACACTTGGAAGCTGATCCACATCACCTACAAGAATCAGTTTCGTTCCAATCGAAACAGCTTTAAGAAGTGAATTCATAATACTAATGTCTACCATCGACATCTCATCAACAATAATAACATCAGCCTCAAGCGGATTATCTTCATTTCTCTCAAAGAACATAGACAGCCCTGTTGCCGCCGACTTTCTGTCACCCTCAGGAACGCCGCCGCTTATCTCTAACATTCTGTGGATAGTCTGTGCCTCATAGCCACACGCTTCTGTCATTCTCTTAGCTGCGCGCCCTGTAGGCGCTGCCAGCCTGATTTCCAGACCTTCCAGCTCAAAATATTTGATTATTGTATTAATAGTTGTAGTCTTACCGGTTCCCGGTCCACCAGTAACAATAACAAGCCCGTTTCTTACTGCTTTCGCAACAGCCTCTTTCTGGATATCGTCAAGGTTTATGCCTTCTTTATCCTCAATCCTTGCAATCCTGTCATCTATGAATTTCTGGTCTTCCTCAATCTGGACATCAAGATTATTAAGCATAGCTGCAACATTTGCTTCCATGTTGTAATACATGCGGGCATAGACACATTTTACATTGTCCTTAACCTTGACAACTATCTTCTTATCCATTGTCAGGTCCATAAGGTATTTGTCATAGTCCTGGACATCAATCAAAAGCAGTTCGTTGACCTGACGCACAAGCTTATCATACGGAAGATATGTGTGTCCCTGCATTGTCGCCTGGTTAAGCACATAAAATATTCCGCTCTTAATCCTGAATTCAGAATCAATCTTGATTCCGGCACGCGAAGCAATCTCATCAGCCGTCCTAAAACCGACACCCTCTATGTCATCAGCAAGCCTGTACGGATTCTGTTCAAGAATGTTATAAATGTCGTTTCCATAACGCTTAAATATTTTGTTGGCAAGATTCATCTGGATTCCATAACGCTGAAGAAACATCATTGCTTTTCTGATGTCTTTCTTGTCAATAAGCTGGTTTGCTATATCCATAGCTTTAGACATGCTTATTCCTTTAATCTCAGCCAGACGCTCCGGTTCTTCTTCCATAATCCTGAATGTATCATCGCCAAATGTCTTAACTATTCGTTCAGCCATCTTCTCGCCGATACCCTTTATTGCCCCGGAGCTTAGATAACGTCTTACGGATGCAGCATCATCCGGCGCCCTGAACTCATAAGATGTGACTTTAAACTGCATGTAGTAAACTGCATGCTTAACAAATTCGCCTTGTGCTGTAATAAATTCACCTGTGTTGATATAGCTTAACACTCCAACACAGGTGATTTCTTCATCATCATATACAATATTAAAAACCGTATATCCATTGTCTTCATTCCTGAAGATAATATTCTCCACAAAGCCCTCTACATATTTCACAGACTCGTAATCCAATCTGTTATCTCCTTTATGTTAAATATTATTTCTGCTCATCTGCCTTAGGAATAGACTCTGTAGAATAATTTCTCTTCATCTGCTCATAAAGCGTCTGTGCTATTCCAAGTCCTTTGCCATGATTAGAATCAGTCATAAGCTTGGCATAAGATGACACCATCTCATCTCCAAAGTAACTCCCCAAAGTATTAAGTGAAGTATCCTCTGTTCCGCCAATTCCAGCCATAGAAGAGAACAGATTGCTATCTTCGTCATCCGAATCAATCTTAGCCATCTTCTCCATTGACTTAAGAACCTGTTCAACAAAATAACTTTCAAAATCCTTGCATACAGACATAAGTTCATCGTCTGATGCCTTAGAATAATCAGTACCGGTAAGTTTATTAGTTAAAGAACCCGCCTTAGAATCATACACATCTGAATAATTCATACTGCCAAGTCCTGTGATAGAATCACTCATACACTGCACCCCACTTATCTCTTAAGGTTATTAGCCTGCTCCATCATTGTATCAGAGGTTGTTATAGCCTTAGAGCATAACTCATACGCTCTCTGTGCTGTAATAAGATTAACCATCTCAGTTGCAACCTGAACATTAGATGCCTCAAGATATGATTGTCTTAAGGAACTCTTCTTCCCAACTTCATCATAATCCTCATTAAGCGGAACACCTGAAGCTTCTGTCTCGCCAAGATAGCTGCTTCCAAGCTTATCAAGTCCTGCCGGGTTAGAAAACTGATATAGACCAATCTTAATTCCAATAGGTGCCGGATTGTTAGACTCATCCGGGTATAAAAGATTGCCATCTGTATCAATAGTTATAAGATTCGTCTTATAATCTTCCCCATTAGCATCCTGTCCAAGAACAATCTCTGCGCCATCTGCGCTGAGCACAGGATATCCTTCAGAAGTACTGAGCATTACGCCTTCTGTAGCTGTTGCCCATGTAAAATGTCCATTTCTTGTATAAACAGTATCACCTGTGTTAGTATCCCTCACTGCAAAAAAGCCATTTCCATCAATAGCAAAATCAGTTAAACTGTCAGTTGCATTAAGAGCACCCTGTGTATATATTGATGTTACTGCTGAAACTCTTGAACCAAGTCCTACCTGTGCTCCAACAGGTTTATCATCTCCGTTAGCTGAAGTAGTCTTTGCCTGAAGATTCTGATAAAGCAGAGACTTAAACTGAGTCTGCTCCTGCTTATATCCGATTGTATTAACATTTGCCAGATTATTGGCAATAGTATCTACGCTTGTCTGCTGACTCATCATTCCTGATGCAGCAGTCCACAATGATCTCATCATATCGTTAGTCCTCCATATGTAAATGTCTAACAGTTGTCACTAAATTTCAGAAATAGATACCATCTTTCCTAACATCTCATCGATAGTATTCATAATCTTCTGATTACTTTCAAAATCTCTTGCGATAGATATCATATCTACCATCTCTGTTACCACATTAATATTGGAAGCCTCCAAATATCCCTGATTAACCTTTGCTGTAGCTTCTGTCTGTGTTGCGCCATCAACTGCCTTGTAAAGATTCTCTCCATACGCTTCAACATAATCGTAATCCTCAAAATCTACAAGCGCAAGCCTGTCAACATACTGTCCGTCGGCATATATCTCGCCACTCTCCTCTACAGTAAGGCTCTCAAAATCTGTAGGTAACTGTATCGGACCACTCTCGCCCAATACATAATCACCATCCTTGGTTACCAGATAACCTTCACGGTTCATCTGGAAAGATCCGTCCCTGGTATAAAGCGTTGAAGTTTCTCCTGCTTTGTTAGTGAATGAAATCGAAAACAATCCACTTCCACTCAGCGCAAAGTCAAATGTATTGCCAGTGTTCTGGAAAGAGCCCTGATCCCAGCTTCTGAAGGATTCTCCTACCTTCGCTCCAAGATTCAGAGTTCCAATATTCTGATTAATATAGCCCACAGTTTCATCTTTAACCTTGATGCCATAAACATCTTTAAACGACTGTGTCGTAAGACCTTCTTTCTTATAACCTGTGGTAGTTGCATTAGCCAGATTATTAGACACTACATCCAGTCTCTTCTGCTGAACTGTCAAGCCAGAGTACGCTGTATAAAGCCCTTTTACCATAGCCCGCCTCTTTCTTGATAATATATTCTTCCGGCATAAAAATTGTCCATTCTGCCAGAATGTTAAGAAACATTCATAATAATCTTATTAAAAATGTTCCAGGTTACTTAACTTCGTCTCTGTAGCCTGCAAGGAACTCAATAAACTTACCTGTACCAATAGCAACACATGTCATTGGATCCTCAGCAGTCATAGTATTAATTCCTGTCTTGGCTTCAATTAAATCCTCAAGTCCTGAAAGAAGACTTCCGCCTCCTGTAAGGACGATTCCTCTGTCTGCAATATCAGATGCAAGTTCTGGTGGAGTCTTCTCAAGAACGCTGTGAACAGCTTCAACAATCTGTGAAGTTGCCTCTCTCAAAGCTTCCTCTGTCTCCTCTGAGCTTACCTCTACAGTCTTAGGAAGACCTGTTACAAGGTTTCTTCCTCGTACATTCATAGTTGTAACTTCTGCCTTAGGATAAGCAGAACCAACCTTTATCTTAATATCTTCTGCGGTTCTTTCACCAATAAGAAGATTATGCTTCTTTCTCATGTATCTTACGATAGCTTCATCGAAATCATCACCGGCAATCTTGATAGAAGTACTTACAACAGTTCCTCCTAAAGAAATAACAGCGATATCCGTTGTACCACCACCGATATCAACAATCATATTACCGCATGGTCTTGAAATATCGATACCTGCACCGATAGCTGCTGCGATAGGCTCTTCAATAATAGCAACCTCTCTTGCACCTGCCTGAAGAGTAGCATCCTCAACCGCCTTCTTCTCAACCTCAGTAACACCTGAAGGTACACATACACTGATTCTAGGCTTCTTAAGCATTCTCTTGCCGATAGCCTTCTGGATAAAGTACTTAAGCATCTTCTCAGTTACAGTGTAATCAGAGATAACACCCTGACGAAGAGGTCTTACAGCAACGATGTTACCTGGTGTTCTACCAAGCATCAGTCTTGCTTCCTCACCGATAGCCTTAATCTTATTAGTATCCCTGTCAAATGCAACAACTGAAGGCTCTTTAAGAACAACACCTTTGCCTCTGATGTACACAAGAATACTTGCAGTACCTAAATCTATACCAATATCTGTTGATAACATGATAATTCCCCTTTCTTATAAAACAATGCGGACCTCTGTCTGTCCGATATATTCAGATAAAACATAAAATCAAAAGTCATTAGAAGCCATGTGTACCCATGGCTAATCACCATTATATACATAAAAAAGGAATTTTAAAAGCCCTAAATAAAAAAAATCTATCTAAATATATA
>CEAJ01005281.1_pt1 | contig 17932 bp, 9 predicted proteins | sample 554971 | NCBI WGS metagenome assembly CEAJ01 (sample SAMEA3182047, study PRJEB8094) | gut metagenome | biome: human; feature: gut; material: Stool; isolation source: human stools | place: Canada | collected 2011-11-29
AATAAAAATGGATAATGAACGGGCAGCATAACAAAAAAGAAGGTATCCTTTTCAGACACCTTCTTACCTACGCACTTGCCAACACAAACCAACAATCACTTATATTTAGTACATCTTTCAGGGAAATACCTTTCTTTGCAGCGTATTTTGTTTTCCATGTCAGTTTTTGTTTACTAATTATTAAAAATAGAGGTTTGCCAGTCATTGTAACCAGTATCATTCCAAGTTTATCCGATTTATAATAATCGGCTTGTTACCAGTAGACCAGAATCCGACAATGTATAAATGAGAAGGATCAATCTTTGTTCCGTTCTTGTCTTTCATATTTTGCAGGTCTACTGTAACCTTACGTGATGAACCGAAATCGTAGGTCGCGGGATCCGTCCAATAATTATTTTTGTCAAAGATGCGAAAAGAGGCACCACTCGTATTATCATTGCCCAGTTCCACAGTTATCGTGCGATAAGCAGAAAGATTCAGTCCGGAAGAGAATTGCCAACCACCAAAGCCATATTGTCCGGTTATCAACGTGCGAGTATTTTCATCAAAGCTGCCTTTTTCCCAGATAGAAGGATCAAAAGCTTCTTTCGTCAATGAAAAAGGATGAAGAACCGTAACTGCAAGTGTCAGTGTACCGGAAGCTCTCGTCACAGGATGCTGATAGTTTATTGTCACTGTTGCATTTCCCGGAGCAACTCCTACCAGTTTGCCCGCCCGCTCCACAGCCAGCACTGAAGAGTTGGAACTGCTGATATCGGCTTCTGCCGTAACCATTCGTGTAGAACCGTCGGAATAGACAGCGCGTACTTTAAGGTAATTCACTCCACCCATCGGCAAGTTCAAAGTACCCTCCTGCCCCATAAGTTCCAATCTTACAGGTGCACCGTTCACCACCACACCATCGGCATACTCCTTAAACCAATGGTACATAGCCCATGGGCAAGCCTCAGGATCATTGAGGAACGTATAATTGCCGGAAGTGCCCGGTATATCTTTAAAAGCTGCCAGTTCATGTGACCTCGTGGTAAAGAAAAGCCAGGATACATTACCCGAATTATCGGCAATATATTTGAAGTTGGCCCCAAAGCCCTTTCCTCCTGCCACTCCCGTTATACTCTTTCCCCAAGTGGCATTGTACTTCTTGGGCGCCCAGTCTATTTCAGTCACCATGATAGGAGCAAAAGCCGCCACCGGCCCTACTTGGGCATCCCAACCACGCTGGAAGCTTTCATAACCTCCACCGGTAGAAGAGCCTATACCTTCGCTACTGTCTTCCTCAGCGTCACTGCCATACCAACCGGGATAGCAATGTACGGCAAAACCGATATTCTCACCTTGGATACGGTATTTAGCATAACCGGCATAAGACGACTGATAGGATAATCCCGGTACCCAGATAATATTACGGCTGTTGGCACGAATCTTATCTACTATGGCTTGGAAATAGAGTTGAAGGTTCTGGAAATGCCCGTCACCTGTACTGCCATAAGTACCGTCCGTACCTTTTATCTTGACGGGTTCATTGGCAAGTTCGAACATTACGCCAGTGTTGTTTTTCAATTTAGGATGTTGTGAAACAATATTCCATACCTTGAGCAAGAACTGCTGATAAGAGTCTCCCAACTCAATCCCCTGATAGGGTGCTTCGTTGGGGCATACACCCGGCGGACGCATCACTACGTACATGCCCTTGGACATAAAATATTCCGCCATCGGTACAAACAATTCATCAAGATATTTCCGGAAACGGGACTCGGAAAAACGTTCATGCCCCTCATACCGTACAGACTGCATGGCAGGATCATCGCTCCAATAAGGATCGAGGTGCATTCGTACAAAGTTAAACTTCCAGCCGGCAGCTAGAATCCCGTCCACCATACTCTTATTATAATTGAGACAGCCCTGCACATCATAATTATTCCAAGCATTATTATTAAAGAAAGGGCTGTAAGTCTGTGTAAAACCATGCAGATTAATGATTTCTCCCTTTTCATTTTTCAAATAACGCCCCACCACACTCAAAGCGGGTAACACACTGTTTTGATTATTTCCACTATTTTCCGAATCATCATCGGGGTTCGGTTCTTCCACATCCGGTTTGGGTGGTTCTGGTTTCAACTTCTCCGGTATCGAATCATCGGAACAAGCTGAGAGAAACACGAACAAAAATAAAAGAATACTTACTGTATTTTTCATGTTTTTCATTTATCTTATCGAATTAACTAACCTAATTCCCTATAACGGACAAAAGGCTATAAAGGCGACGGGTTCGCCCTGCGAATCCCGTCGCCTTTTTCTATAAGATGCTTTTATTTACCAGCTAAGCCATCGGCAAAACCAGCATAGGTATGCTTACGATTATAATTCAAATCCCAAAGACCGATAGGTTGTCCTTTTCTCCAACCTGAATCTGCAGGACTGTCCGTAGCAGCCCACTGTGTAATTCCATACTGTTGTGCTACCGGGATGATTTCAAAATACTTCTGAATAATGAATTTGTAGAAATCAGACATCTTCTGATGCTGTTCAAAAGTAACCAATTCAGTCTTGATACCTTCACCAAATGCTTTTTCCACAATACCCATATCTAATTCTGTAATCTTAATCAACTTACCACTTGCGGCCAACAACTCAAACATATTAACAATAGATTCTTCCTGTTTCTTCTGATCAGCCTCATTCAAGATATAGCTAACATGCATCTGTGTACCGATACCGTCGATCTTTGTTTCACCATCAGATTCCCAACGTTTGATCCAATTAATCAAACTCTTTACTTTTTTATTGTCATCCCACCAAGATTCCAGATTATAGTCGTTGATGAAGAGTTTCAAATCTCCAGAATTACCACCATTTTCTGCAAAATATTTGCGGGCAAACTTGATTGGAACACGAGCATAATCATCGCCCAAGAAGTCTTGCCAGTAGAAGTTCTGTCCCCCTACTCCATTATCGTCCGGATTGGTAGCTGATTGAAGAGCATAATTACCATTACCATCATCACCACCTCCAGAAATAGGTTCATTCACAACATCCCATGCAGTTACAGAGCCTCCGCAGGCTTCCATCATGCCTTTTATCCAACGTTCAAGCTCGTTGGTGAGTACTTCTTTCTTTTCTTCAGGAGTTAAAGGAATACCACTACTTGATTTCTGCCAATAAATAGATAAATCTTCAATATAAATAGTACCGGCATACTTACCATAATTTAGAAGGAAACGAGTGGCAGCATCACCTGTACAATTTGTATTTACCGTAACCTCTTTCCAATCTGTTGTAATCGCTATCGAAGGGAAATCTCCTCTCCCTTCATATCCTTCAGGTTTCTGGAAAGCAGCTCCAATGCTACCAGCTACACTACCCTTAATTTTCATTTTCAAGAAATAGGTAGTTCCTTCGGTTAATGGAGATGAGAAATCGTAACCAGCCTGTGCCTCCCAAGGATTTACTTCAGACGGGTTCGTTAATTCCATCACTCCATTATTTACTACCCGAGTGGAATTATTACCCCAGCCAATCATATTATTACTGGAGAAATCGTCCTCTACAACATATACATCGGTTAATACACCTCCCACTGATTCTAAATGCGTCACCTTCACACTTTTTATATCAATAGTTCCTGCAAAATTACCAGATTGTAACATTACAAAACTATCACCAGTATGTTTGCCTATGAGTTCAGCAGATACCTCTTTCCATTCATTAGTAATATCTATCTTCACATCGGAAGTTTTTCCCCAATCTCCTAAAACCAAGGTAATCTGTCCTGCAGATGAAGCTTTTATATTCAGTGTAACCTTATAACTCGTCCCTTCTACAGTAGGAATTTTATCAGCTATATGGTACTGAACACTATAAAATTCTTGCCTTACCGAATTATTAGTTACAGTCAATGCTCCATCCTTTACTTCAATAGCATCAGGACCTTGAGACCAATATGAATAACTACCAAGAGTTGAGTAATCCACAGCACCATCTTCCACCTCTTTTTTCGCATCCGGATCGATTTCCACTTCCTTATCTGCAATCAAACTATTCAGCCACTTATTATTCTGCTGTGAATGCCAGCAAAGCGTATGCCCATAAACTGTCAATCCAGCAGTTTTTGCCGCCTCTACAAACTTCGTTACTGTACCAAAATCCATACTTCCATCATCTGCCACAATGGATGCATACTTCATAGCATTGCCTGCTACTACCTCATCAAAATTAGTAACAGCCACGCTACGAACCATTTCTCCTTTCAGAAAATCATTAGCTGCGACCCCTGCTCCCAACTTAAAGTTAGGATGAGTACTACGGTCTATATATGTCTTCAATGCGTCATACGCATTAAGATACTCATATTGGGCTATGCTCTCTGGTTTCTCCGTCTTAAAATCGACGAATTTATCGTCGGCACAAGAGGCTGAAATAAACAACAAAGCCAAACCGAAATATTTATTTATGCTATTTTTCATAATCACATCTCCAAAATTTAATTAGCTTTATACTTGGGAGCAAATACCTCCAACTTATTAGTTCCGCGTGTTTGCAACACCAACGTATCTTTCGTAGCAATTTGTTTAAATCCGAAATCCACATCGTATTCGAGATAGATAGCATCCCGGTCCTTATTTCCCCAAGAATTTTTCTCTCCATCTTCTACAAACTTTCCAGAGCCTGTTGCCGAAACTCCTGTAGTTCCCGAAGTTATGGTACATTCGTTATCATCATTGAAAGTCAATAGCAAATCACAGTTCACTGTTGTACCATTAGTAGAAGTTGTACTAATAGGAAAAACAGCTGTGTTTAACGAACGGGTAGTAATACCACAAACTTCATCCTTTTCCACAGACTGAGCATGACGTTCAGAGGTTGTAACCGTTCCATTTTCTGTAATTTTGTCTATTCCACGACGCAAATAAGAAGCATGCCATGGGTTCATATATTTTACACAATAGAGAACATAATCCTTTGGCAACACACTCCAATAATCAGAATTAGTACGCACCGGTTTATCGCCTTCAATCAGAGGAGTGCCTGTTAAAATTCGGTCGGCACCAGTCTGTCCTTTCATCACCACAGGAATAACATAATTGCATCCTAACGCTTTTTCATCAGCAAAAAATGCATCTGTGAGTTGTACCTCTACATTTCCCCAATGTTCACCATTGTAAGAGATTTTATCTCCAGCCAGTGTGTAATAGGAGGAAGGCATAGGCAATACCGGTGTCCCATCTTCAAAAAAGAGATTGTCGCAAAGTGTATTGTCCACAGCAATATCTATAGTAATATCTCTACCTCCGTATGCACCTCCCATCGTGGCATAAATGGCACACTTATGCTGACGGTCAAGAGAATTGTCTACTATTTCATCATTACCGAGCACTATTGTACGTACCGGATACTGATAGGCAAAATACACAGAGGTCCCTCCCTCATAATCGGGAAAAGATTTATCTGCATTCTCGCATGAAGCAAAAGCAAATGCCAAGCCTCCTAAGGCCATTGTAGATAATAATTTATATAATTTCATTTCCATATTCTTTTTTGCATTTTATAATTATGAGATTACCATCCCTTATTTTGTTGCAGATTACTCCATTTCAACATCTCGCCATAAGGAATAGGGCCGTAGTACATATAATCTTTATAGTTTCTGTTTTCTACCTCAATCACCTTATAATTCAGGCTCTCACCCGCTTTTTCTATCTGCATACCTTTAGCTTTCTCGTCCAAAGGCATTTTCCAACGGCGAATGTCCCAGAAACGTTTATTTTCAAAACAAAGTTCTATACGACGTTCGTTACGAATGAGTTGGGCCATTTTGTCTTTGTCCCCTTTGACACTTTCCAAATAAGCATCTCCATTATCAGTTCCCACTCCACCACGGGCACGAATTGCCTTTATCACATCATAGGCACTATAGGCATTACTACCCTTGCCTGTCGGTCCCCAAGCATCATTAGCAGCTTCGGCATAAGCAAGAAATATCTCCGTATAACGAATACGAACCGGAATATGATACTTAGCATTCAGCGAATTTGGGTTAGCGTTACAATCCTCACGTAACAACTTACGCATATAATAACCCGTACGTGTGGAGGTATTCAATTGGTTCAAACCATTATCTTGTTTATTATCCTGGTCAGGATAAAGACCGGTAATAATAGTCTTATCCTTAAATTCAGCACCGTTAAACAAAATATATTTCTCCAAACGAGGATCACGACCAGTGTAAGGAGCGTTTTCCGAATAACCGCTATTAGCCTTATCAGCGATAGGATAACCATTGGCCATGGGGAAAGCATCTACTAAGTTTTGGGTAGGATTGATACGCCCGCTACCATAAAATGTAGGTGGGAAATTGTCTTTTTCCTGCTTTATTCCCATATCCCAATCTTCCGTTCCAATGCTTTTATTCCCTCTCCAAAGAATTTCAGCAGGAACTTCACCCGAACCTAAATTGTCAAGTTCTTCCGTATTCATATACCAAGTATGACCTTTAGGATCAAGGCCTGTTACACCACCAATACGGTTCAACACTGCCGCTGCATAATTTGCAGCCGTTTCTGAAGTAACTTCTGAACCATCTCTGTACGCAGGACTAGCAGCAAGTAACGCTACTTGCGCCTTAATAGCTTCAACAATTCTCATTGTAAGGCGGCCACGTTGATAAGTACCAAAAACAAGATTATAGTTTCCCAACTGAGCACCTATCTCTTTGTATTTAGCAGGCACTTCAGCATCACTGTCAATATTTTCATAATCTAGCGGTAATAGTTCGGATGCCAATTTCAAATCTTCAAGAATTTGCTGTACACACTCACTAAAAGGAGCACGTGCCTGATTAAAATCAGAAGTAGTACTTTCCGGTTCAAGAAGCATTGGTACACCTAATAACTTACCATCTTCTGTCCAGCCGCCATGAGCCATTAGCAAATAGTAATAATTAAGTGCACGAAGTCCATAAGCTTCTCCACTGAGTTTATCAATAAACATCTTATTGGTCACCTCATTTTTTGCCCAACTCACCTGATCAACAATGCTCAAAAATGTATTAAGGTATTGTATGGCGGCTTTACGGGCTTGCCACTGCTCCATAGGATTGTTGTTTGATGCCCATGCCCCAAGAGCCATTTTAGAATAATTGCTTTCCTTATCATTGGTTACTGCATCATCTGTAGCGACATCACTTACACTAGTGTTTTCGTATGGTAACATAGCATAACCATATCCCAATAGACCTACTGCATAATTGGGGTCTGTAAGCATCTCTTCAACACCACGATTGTTTTCCTTAGCAGGTTCAAAAAGATCCTCACAAGCGGAAAGAGTAGCTAGTAGAACTGTAGATAATATGATATTTCTTAGTTTCATTTGTTCTATTTTTTAATTAAAATACTGCTTTTACACCAATACTATAGAACCTGGTTTGCGGTGCACTCCCCACGTTCATCTCCATATGTTTGCGCTCTTTTGAGATTGTAAGCAGATTTGCACCACTTACATAAGCAGAAAATTCACGAAGGAAAGTATTGCGCAATACCCGTTTGGGTAAATCATAGGTAATCTGTACTTTTGCCAAATCAAAACGATTGGTTTTATACAACCAATAGTCTGAAGAACGGAAGTTATTACTTGAACTTTTAGCTGATAAGCGTGGATAAGTCGCAGTAGCTGCTGTTTCTTCAGTCCAGCGATTACGAACGATAGCAGAATATTTATCATCTCCATCTACCCAATAGTAAGAATTATTCTTCATACCATAAGCACCGAATCCTCCTGTACCCAATGCAAAAAACGTAAAGTTTTTCCACTTAGCCGTAAAATTAATGCCGAGCGTGAAAGGCGATCCATACCATCCTCCTTTACCTAAATAAATTTCATCTTTCTCGTCAATTACATCATCTCCGTTCTGGTCTACATATTTTATATCACCAGGTCGAACTGTGCTACCCAACTTTTGTTCCGGACTGTTTTTTATCTCCTCCTCACTTTGAAACAATCCTGCACTTTGAAGTCCCCAAACGCCATCAACAGGTTTACCCTTACGATATCGATAAGCATCATCATAAATTTCATCACGTTTAGTTATTTTGGTATCATAATATGTTCCTGATACACCAAGTGACAAATCAAACTCCCCAAAACGCTTGTTAGCATTCACGCTAAAATCAAAACCCATACGGCGGTTATTATTATAATTCATAACTGCCATGAACGATGCAGCCGGATAACCTGTATTAAGATGCGACGGGAAGAAAGTGGGCTGATTAATCAAATATCCTTCAGTAGAATTAATGAAGAATGAAGCATCTGCTGTTATCAATCTATTCCACAGTGACGTCTTGAGATTTGCAGAAAACTCTTTACGTTTTATGAATGAAAGGTCTTTATTCTGTCCCCTGGTAGAAATAGTATACTTACCAGCCGGACCATCATACCATGAATAACCATCATTTTGCGTCCATACTGATTCATAAAGATAAAATTCCTTATCTCCCATCACCAAATCAATGTCCTGATTAAGAATACTACCAGATACACTGAATAGCAAATCATCAACAACAGGAGAATCTTTCAGGAAGTTTTCGCCACTCAAACGCCAGCCCAATGTCAGCGAAGGAGAAAGAGCCTGACGATGTCCTTCTGCAAGTTTGGCCGAGTGAATGAGCGCTGCACCAAAATCTGCATAATAACGCTGCTGATAATTATAACCTAACTGCAATGCCAAATTAGCATTACTGATGCGATGATATTGAGCAGAAACTGTCTGCTGATAACCATTAGCTATAAGCATAGCCGACACATTGTGATGCTTTTTGAACGTATTTTGATAATTAAATTGCCCAGAGAATGCAATCATCTGTTTATCAGAACTTCCACCAACATTTTGAGTACCAGGTTTCTCATCATTACCTTCTTTGGTGAGTGCTACAATAACATCTTTTCCACCGTAGTTGGCCCAGGTAGGAATGAACACTGCATAGTTATTATCAAAAGAGGTTGAATAAGAAGTAGCATAATCTACTGCAAACATTGCATTAAAAGAGAGACCTTTCAACACTTTGTCCAAATTTACATTCACTCCTGTATCAAACTGAAATTGACGACTTGTCCACTTGCTGCTTCCTGCTGCATAACTATCAGCAAACGCATTAGTAGGATTTGCCTGACTACCGGATAAGAAATACTTACCATCAATAATATTGGAAGTAGTGCTTAACAGTTCCCATACAGCCGAAGCATTAGGATCAATCATGTCTAAAGGAATAAGTGGAGCTGCATTTTGCGGGAAGTTAGGACGTACTGTTGCCGCGGCATTCCAATAGTCACCTTTCGCGCTTTTCGAATTATAAAATGTAGCATTCGCATTAATATAAGCGCTGATAAAACTATTGATATCCACATCCACATTACCACGTACGTTGAAACGATCCGTCATATTATTCTTAGCTTCACCAAAATCAAGAAAATCGCCATTACGATAATAGCTCACATTACTGTAGAAACGCGCACGTTTTCCACCACCGGTAATTTCAGCTGTTACTTCCGAACGATTATACGCTTTCTTTACATAATCCGAAGAATAATAATTGATATTAGGATAACGATAAGGATTCAATCCTGAACCATGATTATAGATTTGCTCTGCTGTATAAAGAGGCTTTGCAGTAGGATCATCATTCAAAAGAGCTTCATTATAAAGGGTCATATATTCGGCAGAACCCAAATATTCAGGATATGCCTTAGCCACATGAACTCCTGTATTAGCCCTAACGCTAACATTTAATCCCTCTACATTACCACGTTTAGTAGTAATTACAACTGCACCTTTGGCTGCTTTACTACCATAAAGGACCACAGCTTGTGCACCTTTCAGGAAGGAAATCTGGGCTATTTCAGAAGGCATTACATTATTTGCGTCACGTGGCACACCATCAACTAAAACTAAGTAGCCAGCATTATCGCCATCCATTCCCCACAGCGAGTTACCATTCCAACCACCGACATAGCCTTGCATATTATCTAAGCTATAGGTGTTATAATTCTTTTTCGTAAGTTCCTCTACATTGACAACAGAGACACCACCCAAAAGGTCTTTCTGGGCTACCTTACGAAAAGCCACCTGTACCATTTGGTCTTTTTTGTTTGCCAATGAATCGGTTTCATTCCAATCTGCAGCCTGAGCACTGGCAAGCACCGAAGAAGTGGCCAGCATAGCACAGAGAATGAATCTTGCTTGTATATATTTCATTGTTTATTCATTTATTGTTAAACATACTTTGTAGCTTTCCACGATTACCAACCGGGATTCTGTCCGAATTCAGGATAAAGATACACATCGTCGTCGGGCAAGGGGAACCAATAATGCTTCGTACCAAACACACGCTTTACAATCAATTCATGACGATAGTTTGCAACTTCTGCATTCGCAGGATCGTTTGTCTTATAAAATTCAGGGCTTTCTACGCGATCGAATTCTACAGAATATTTCTCTGTATAAGGAGCTTCTGTAAGTAACAACCAACGCTGGAGATCATTAAAACGAAAACCTTCCATAGATAGTTCCACAGCACGTTCACGACGTATTTCATCCATAAATTTTTTATTATCCGCTATATAAGAAGTATGAACGCCTTTTGCACCACAGCGAGTGCGAATCTTATTAATTGCATCAAGAGCGGTTAGTGAACAGTTCTCCGATTTGAAAGATGCACCACCGACAGCAGCACAGCTTTCAGCGTACATTAAATAAATATCCGCCAAACGCATATACGGTAAATAAGTATGTAAGTTACTACCCCAATCATATTCCTTATCACCTTCATTACAAGTGTGAGGAACAAGTTTCTGGAAGAAATAACCTGTACGACTACCGAGATCTGCAGAACGCATGTCTGCACCAGTAGAAAGATCACAATAAGCATAAGGTTTTTGCGCATCAGATAATTTATCCTCAGCCAAAACAAAGTGGAAGCCATCAAATACTATATCATGATAAAAACGCGGATCTCTATCCTTAAACGGATATCGCTCATCAAATCTAGAGTTCGGATCATCAACAGGAAGCCCATTTGCCATGCCATACATTTTTACAAGGTTAGCAGTCGGCAAATGTATAATCTTATCATGAGCAACAAGCCCTGCAACTTTCGGCCCCCATAATTTTGTCATATTCCAGTTACTTCCATTATAATCAGCAGAAGGTCCACGGAATATAGCTTCAACAGAACCTGGCATTAACCAACCTTGCCGGCGTGTATAAAAAATATCAGAATAGCAAGTCTTAGCATCATTCGCTTTCTCATGATTATAAATATTTTTATAATTAAATTCAGCAAGAGCATATTGCGTATCTCCATTCTCTACTAACGTAAGTAACTCACCGAATGCTTGTGCGGCTTTTTTACAATATTCTTCATCATAATTGTAAGTATTAGCACCTCCAAGTTGTGCACCATTTTTCATTAGAGGACTGCCAGCCCACAGATAATTTTTACCAAGATAACCCAATGCCATTATTTTATTAATTCGCAATTGGTTCTTGCCTTCTGTTGCTTTACCAGTAGATGTTTTATCCCAATCAACTGGAAGTAAATCTGCAGCCTTACGAAAATCTGCTGCTGCTTTGTCTGCACATTCCTGATAACTTAATCTCGGCAAAGTCAATTCTTGAGTAGCATCAAGCACTTGATCAATATAAGGCAGTCCACCCCAATAAGTCATCAATTCAAAGTGCCACCATGCACGAAAGAAATAAAGTTGACCTGCGATCAAATCTTTTTCTTCCTGAGTACCAACCAATTTATCTAAATTAGCAAGACCTACATTAGCCTTACGTATGCAATACCAAGAATGCGGCCACAAAGAATGTTGAAATTTATCAGTAGATGCCGGATTACTGGGATTTCTATATAGCCAGCACTGACCATTACTTTGCCAAGCGCGGAAATTACCTAAATCGGCCTGATGCGTCATATGTGCATCTCCCATAGAATTGAAAAGTTCATCATCACCCCAATTCCAAGATGTACAGTAATTACACTTTTCCTTATCAGGTATGCAATTGTATATTTCTTCTATGAACCCTTGAAAATTACGAAAGTTCTTGAACGCATCTTCTTCAGAGACCGTCGATTCTGGACTCTTGTCCAAATAATCTTCGCAAGATGTCATGCAGAATCCTACTGAAAAAGACAAAAGACCTGCATAAAACAGAGTTTTATATGTATTATATTTCATCTTGTACATTATTATAATGTGAATTTAATACCAAAGTTATAACGTTTCACCGTAGGATAAGCACCTAAATAACCAGCTCCTGAAAGATTTGCCTCGCGGTCATCGGGCATACGTGTCCATAACCAAAGATTATTGCCATTGACATAAATCTTTAAATTGCCTAATCCAAGTTTCCTGATCCATCCTTTATTCCAAGTATAAGCTAATTCAACATTCTTTAAACGAATATAGGAACCGTCATATAGGAATTGAGTTCCATCATTATAACTTGGTGTAGAGTTCCAACGAGGTACAACTACATCTGCATTGGGAGTAGCTTTTGACCACCATGTACCATTATCGAATACAGTGTTCAATTTACTGCCAAAACTATTAAGGGCAACGTCACGAGTGACATTAGTCACACCGTAGAATTGTGCAAATGCACTGAATCCTTTCCACTCAAATCCCACCGTCGCATTAAACGTATTCTCAGGCGAATTTGTATAGCCATAGGGTGCTTGGTCTTTGTTATCTACCACACCATCACCATTGAAATCGACAATGTAGTAATCTCCTACTAGTTTTTGAGAATCGTTGGCATCATGAGCTGGAGCACCAAACAATTGGTCATAACTCTGAATAAAACCTGCATCAATATAAGAAGTATATTGATTTACACTATGCCCAGCAGATTTTTGATATGCAGGACGCAAAGCCTGGTCATCTTTCACTAAAACCTTATTTCTAGCATGAGTCATACTGAAGTTTCCCCAAAGACGTAAATCATTAGCAAATGTCTTGTTGATACGTAGCTCCAGTTCATATCCGCTTGTACGAATCTTACCTTTATTAACAGATGGAGGTGTTCCACCAAAATAAGACGGAATAGAACGATCACCACCATAAACAAAAATATTAGAACGTACATCCCGGAAAAATTCCACACTACCGGCAAATAATCCCTCAAGAAATGAATAGTCTATACCAATATTCAGTTTTTTCACAACTTCCCATTGAATATCTTTGTTGCCAATAGCTGACTCACGATACCATGTATAAATACTTTCTGTATGATTTAGATCCATCACAGTGTGCCCACCATAAGCCCACTGGTTCATATAGAGCCAACGACGACTAGAATCAAAAGGATCGGGCCCCAATTGGTCAGAACCAATTTCACCATAAGAAGCACGTACTTTCAGCATGTCAACTATTTTCTTTTCACGGAAGAACTTCATAAAAGGCTCCTCACTAACCATCCAACCGATAGCTCCTGAATTGAAAAAAGCAAAACGATTCTCAGGACTAAACTTTTCAGAGCCATTATATGCGCCATTATACTCAATAAAATAACGGTCTGCATAATTATAAGTAGTACGGAATGCCCAGTCTTCACGATAAGTAGGCATTACACTCCCTCGTGCATTTTCCTGGCGGCTAAACAATCCCATAGCTGTTACGTTATGTTTTCCAAAACTACGTACCCAATTTAATTGTGCCTGATAATAAAGATTACGAACAGTTTGACCATTATCTACTGCACCAGGAGAAGTACTCCAATTGACACCTTGGGTCCAATCAAAACCATTATTGGTATCATAGGATTGTTCATATCGTTCCTGACCTGTATCTGGATCGATCCACTTGTGTTGTGCACTATTAAACAAATCATTGATACCACGATTGTTTTCAACAAAAACATTATCCCAAGAAACAGTAGCCCGAGCAGAAAGTCCTTTGGTTATAAACTTCAAATCTTGTTCTAATGTAAAATCTGTATTGATACGTGTTGTTGTAACCTGCATCGTACCACCTAAAGAAATATTTTCCGCCGAGTTAGTTGTATTGGATACAAGTGGATACATACCCCAACTACCATCAGAATATTGCGGTAGAAACACATCTGGAGCAATATTGTATGCACCTGACCATTGCTGACCAATCTGCCATTCAGAATGTCCTGTATTACTCCATGGAGCTTTACGAATGGCATTGGAACCTGCTAAATTTACTTTTAACACAGTAGTTTTTGTAATATTGAAATCCAAATTACTGCGCACATTAATACGGTCATATCCATAACCAGAGTTATACCCACGCCCGTTATCATAAACTCTAAAAAGGTCTCCTTCATGCACATAATCAGCAGAAGCAAAATACTTTACAAACTTCGTACCACCGCTAATATTTATATTAGCATTATAAGACATTGTATTATCTTTAAACAAAGCTTTTTGCCAATCGACGTTAGGATAACGTTCTCTCTGTTCAACAGTAGTCTGGTTGCGATAGTTTTCAATAAACGATTGAGGACGAATATATTCCCATGAATCCGGCCTCAAAGCCAACTCATGTTCAATAGCCGTATTACGGAACATCAGTGCATCATAGGAGTCATACTTATTAGGCAGTTTTGAAGGAGATTTTAAAGTAGCATTGAAACCTACATCTATTTTAGCACTACCCTCCGTACCACGTTTTGTTGTTACAAGAATTACACCATTAGCACCTTTTACACCATAGACAGCAGTTGCTGAAGCATCTTTCAATACAGAAATAGATTGTACAGAACTAATATCTACAGAACTCATAGGACGCTCGATACCATCTACTAATACCAATGGGTCTTCGTTGTTATTCCATGAGCTTGCACCACGAATAGTTATTTTCGGCTCTTCTTCGCCAGGCATACCCGTACCTTGAGTAGTAACAACCCCCGGTAAGTTACCTGTCAAAGCAGCTCCTATGTCTGAAACACCAGCTGCCCGTTCCAAAACCTTACCTGTTGTTTGGGTTATGGCACCAACTACCGATGCTTTCTTTTGCTGACCATACCCAACTACCACTACCTCTTCTAACTGCTGAGAATCATCTTCCAAGGTTATTTTGATCAAACCTTTCGAAGTCGCTTTTACCTCTTTGGACTTCATTCCCACAAACGAAACAATAAGAGTAGGGTTTTCATTGGGCACAGTCAGTATGAAATTACCATCTATATCTGAAATCGTACCTATTGAATTATTACCTTTTAATACCACTGAGGCACCAATGACCGTCTCACCGTTATTGTCAAAGACAGTTCCCCTTACCGTTATCCCACTTTGTGCCGATGCCATCAGACAGCTGAACAGCATAAGTAAAAACAGGTAAGGAATCTTTTGATTTTTTTTTGTTACATTTTTCATTACCACTAGTTTAAGATGTTAATTAACTACATTGTTCTCTAATCATCAGTCATTTTTTAATAGCCTTAGCTATCGTCATACATACATTTCATTTTTATTAGTATAAGATTAATAAACGCTAACAGTTAACATGTTTTATTTTACCGCACAATATATTTAATATATATAAAAAATAATTGTGGAGGTGTTCCACATACCCACACAAACGTTACATAGGATTTGTTGCATGTAACAGAAGTTGTCCTTCATGTTACATGCAACAATAAAAGATCATTTACAAGTGGCGTACAGTCCTATCACGCTACCTGTAAATCCACCAGCCGTAGTTGTGGAAAGATAGCTTGCATCAACGTCTTTACAGAGCAATGTCCAATCTTTTTCTCCTTTCAAGGAATAATAAAAATTATAATGAGTACCTTGAGATATAACTTTCAAATAAATCTCTTTTGTGTTTCCAGAAATAGTATCAGAAGCCAATATCTGTTCAGACTCTCCAATTCGTTTCAGGAAAACGGACTTATTTTCTCCTTGCCTATTTACTGCAAATAAATACTGATGCTTTTCATCTTTAAACAATAACATACCAGCCTTATCCTTTTCATTGGAAGGATTAAACAACATACGGGTAGTAGATTCGAATTTATGATGCTGCATACGACGGCAAACAAAAGCAGGAGTATCTTTTTCAGCAGCACTGACATCAGCACACTTCAAGGTCAAAAAGCCCGGAGTGTCGGATAAAGAATACAATTCAGTAGCAGGAGCACGCAATGTTATCCACTGCATACCTAAAGAAGCATTATCAAAATCTTCAATCTCTTCAAAGTTACCAAAGGTAACACTGGCATCACGCTTTACGCCAGTTCGTTTTAGAATCAGAGGAACAGTTTCATTCCCTTGCGTCATATAAGGGAAGCCATCTTCGCTCCACCTTACCGGCATTAAAAATGTTTCACGCCCCAAATTTTCAAACTTATTATTTATAGGACGGCATGCCAAAAATACAGCCCACCAATCACCTTCTTTGGTTTGTATCAAGTCAGCATGACCGGCACACGTAATCGGATTAGGACGTTCGGCACTGAGATGACGTTGTGTTAATATTGGATTTTTCGTCCAAGGAGTAAAAGTTCCCATCGGAGAATCACTGCGGAAAATAACTTCAGAATGCCAGGTACTCGTGCCACCTTCTGCATCCATAAGGAAATATTTTCCATTGATCTTATACATATGGGGACCTTCTATCCAAATAGGTTTTTCCTCCGGGTGTACACCTTTGTTTACTAGTATTTTGCGAGGACCAATTGTTTTATCCGATTTTACATCAAACTCTTGTATGCGGATTGTGCGATGCCCGCTATACTCAGGTTTATAATCCGGAGCATCATCATTATTTACAATATAAGCTTTCCCATCTTCATCAAAAAAGAAAGACGGATCTATTCCGCCCACTTCAGGCAGCATAATAGGATCAGACCACTCTCCAAAAGGATCCTGAGTTTTCACAAAGAAATTACCGGCTCCAACATTGGTGGTTACCATATAATAAGTCTTATTGTGGGGATTATATGAAATTGCCGGTGCAAAAATTCCTCCACTCACATGCTGTCCTTTCATATTGACCAGTTGGGAAGGACGGCTAAGAACATGCCCCACCTGTTTCCAGTTTACTAAATCTCTACTATGAAAGATAGGTACACCCGGAAAATAAGTAAAAGTAGAAGTTACTAAAAAATAGTCTCCTTCCCCATTCGTACATATACTCGGATCCGAATACCAACCAGGCAAAATAGGATTATAAAACGACTCATCATCGGGCAATGGATTTTCCTTATAAAAATCATCATTACCTTTATAAGTAAAATAATCAAAAAGGGCTGTAGAATCCTTAACAGCAGGCAGATTTCCATTTGCTTTAGATAAATTGCAAGACGAAAAACCTCCCAATGTACCGGCAGAAACTACTAAGGCCGATAAAATTGCAAAAAAAGATCTTTTATTCATCAATACTCGATTTTATAGTTATTAATATTTTTAAGGCAGACGAAAGATAAAGTGTTCTTCATATTTGCATGTTTCATAATATGAGCAGTTTTATATCTCTGGCTTTTCTGCGACAAATGTACAAAAGGCACACATGCGATTAAAAAAATCGTATTACATGTTTTTTTGACAACATTACATATTTCTTTCGTATGTTACATTCTTTATCGTACATGTAACACACGCTTAAGTAATCCATTATATATCAAAAAGTTAGAATCAAGAACCTTTTACATCGCCGCAACAGCCTTATAAAAGCAATAAAAGCATAGAATATAGCATAAAAACAGAACGAAAACATTTCATCCCTAAAGAGCAAGTATAGATATAGGCTAATCACATTGTATACCTATAAGGAAAGAATATACTCAGATTTTTACATTTTTGTCCTTGATTTGCAGCAAGAAAAGAAAAGTACAGAGCAAAAAAAAGGAGTACCGCTGTACTCCAACCTTTGTTAACCTTAAATCTAATACTATGAAAAACAC
>CEAJ01016802.1_pt1 | contig 17269 bp, 10 predicted proteins | sample 554971 | NCBI WGS metagenome assembly CEAJ01 (sample SAMEA3182047, study PRJEB8094) | gut metagenome | biome: human; feature: gut; material: Stool; isolation source: human stools | place: Canada | collected 2011-11-29
GCTCATGCCGTTACGACGGGCGATCTCACGGATGCTCAATCCGTCACGCCTATAGGCGAGAATTATGGAATCTCTTTCTTCCATGTGGTACATATTATGAACGCCATTGGTTTTTATGAATATACCAATTTTGTTCGGTTAAACATACCCATGGGTGGGGCACTTTTTAAATGTTGTTCCGGGTCCCTTTTCAAGTGTTAGCTACAATACAGCATCCAAACTGCCTACCAGTGGATATAATCCACCTTCAAAATAATCATTTTGGAGGTCTATAAGAATTAATGCTTTCTGTTTTTTCATTTTTATGCTTTTAATATTTCCCACAAAGTTAAATGTTTACTATCTTTGTATCAAGTATGTACAATTTAGTATGATACAGACTAAAAGGTATCGAATATTGATTATCAAATTAATGTGCTCAAATAAAAATGAATAAGAACATTAAAAAAGATATTTGTGTGCTTGATTTTGCTTTCCAACGGATAGGAGGGAAATATAAAGGACGTATTCTTTGGGCTCTGTCAAAACATACGGTTATGCGATATGGTGAACTGAGCCGTGAAATATCCGACATAAGTACAAAGATGCTCACACAAACCTTGAGAGAGTTGGAAATGGATAATTTGATTCATCGTGAAATGTATCCCCAAGTTCCCCCAAAAGTCGAATACTCTTTAACCGAGACAGGCAAGGAGCTTATTCCATTCATTAAATATTTGGTTGATTGGGGATATAAAAAAATGGCTGAAGAAAACGAGAATTGATTAATTTTCATAATAACTAATTTTGTATCATCGTCATAAAAACTTATGCTGAATACAGAAACCATACAATCACTCATTGACAGTGGAGAGGGCTACAATGTGGAGTTTAAAGTTCGTGTTCCTTCAAAGGTTCGTGAACTGACAGAGGAAATATGTGCTTTCGCCAATGCAGACGGAGGATATTTGCTTATTGGAGTAGATGATAACGGGCAAGTGGTAGATACTAACTTAGAAAACGATAAGCGTTCTGCCATTCAAGGTTCTATCAGCGAAATATCTCCTGCACTTCACTGTGAATTGTATTCCGTAAATCTTGTGAATAAAACTGTTTGGGTAATTGATGTTCCGTCAGGGAAAGATAAACCTTATATATTTTCCGGTTCTATCTATGTCCGTGAGGGAGCAAACTCGCAGAAACTTCGCACAGCCGAAGAAATGCGCAGCTTCTTTCAGGAGTGTAACAAAATCTTTTTCGACCATATTCCCTGCCACTGGTTCAATATCTACACGGATGCAGACGAACAGATGATTAAGGATTTCCGAACAGAAGCCAAACTAAGTCCGTCCACACCCGACAAACAAATATTTGAGAACTTGGAACTGTTTACCGAGAATGGAACGGCAAAGAACGGTGCAGCGATGTTCTTCGGCAAGCAACCTGAACGAAAGTTTCCGCACGCTGTTACAAGATGTGTTCTTTTCAAGGGAACAAACAAAGTCTATATTATAGATGATAAAACTTTCGGAGGTTCATTGTACCAACAATATCTACAGGCTATGTCTTGGCTGGAAAGCAAACTGCAAGTAGCTTATAAAATAGAGGGAGCAGGACCAAGAGAGGAAATTTGGGAAATACCTTTGACCGTATTTAAAGAAGCCATTATAAACGCCCTGTCACATCGTGACTACTATGAACAAGGCGCAAGCATTATGATAGAAATGTTTGACGACCGGGTAGAGATTTCCAATCCCGGAGGACTTTTGCCTATTGTAGCTAAAAATTTCGGGCATAAAAGCATGACACGTAACCCACTAATATTCGGGTTATTTACCCGTATGCACTTGGTCGAAAGAGTTGCATCCGGTATTCCTCGTATGCAAGAAGCCATGAGGGAAGCGAATCTTCCCGAACCGGAATTTCATACAGAGGGGATGTTTACAGCTGTATTTAAAAGAGGAATTAGTATCAAAAATGAAATAATAAATGTCCCAAGCTTGTCCCAAGAATGTCCTAAGCTGGATATACGTTATACATCTATAGCGGAACAAATAATTTCGTATTGCTCAGAACCCCATTCTATTCAAGAAATAATGAAACTTGTAGGACAAACAAACCGAAGTAGATTTAAAAAAAATATCATAAATCCACTTTTAGAAGTAGGCATTCTTTCTATGACTATACCTAACAAACCTAATAGTCCATTACAACAATATATCATAAAAAAATAAATATATGAATATAAATGATTTCAATAATAGAATTGCAAGATGTGAATCCTTTTTAATTGCTAGTGACGGGCAATTCTTAGGAAAACTTTCTCTTAATAGATACGATATAGATTCCATTTCCTATGAATATGGTTTGTATGGTAGTATCTATTCCGCTACTTCATTTAAGAATCAGTATTCAACTTATGGTAGTCCTTACTCTTCTTTAAGCCCTTATAATCCATATACATCCACTCCACCTACCATATATTTAAGAGGGCAACGAGTTGGTTTTTTATCAAAGAACAAATACTTATTTGGCAGTATTGACCCTGATAGTCTTAATACTTGGATGCAGAATAACGGATTATATTATTAAAATATGGAAATGATAGAATATGTAAAGTTAGTAACAGCCTTCATTGTCTCAATCGGTGGTTCAAGTGTTGTTATTATTGCACTATCTAAATGGTTTGGAAATTTCCTTTCAACTAGATTATTAGACGCTTATAATAATAAACATGAAAAAGAATTAGAAGTGATAAAAACAAAGTATGCTTCTGAATTGGAAAATACCAATTCTAAAATAAAGAGATTCTGGGGCACAACGGAAAACGCTGTCCGCATTCAAATCAGTGTGGCGATCATTACTTACTGTCTCGTGGCTATTGTCCAACACGATATGCAATTGAAACGTTCAACTTATGAGGTTTTGCAGATTCTAAGCATCTCTCTGACGGACAAAACTCACTTACGTGACTTGTTCAATAAGACTAATTTCAATGATGTCAAAGAACTCGATTGTCCCCTTTTTGAAGGACTATTTGATTAATTATTTAATTCGTCCATTTTTATTGGACACTAATGAGTTACATTATAACCATCTTTTATATAAAAAGCATTGTTGTTAGATTCTTCGGTCTGTTAATTGGCTATAGTAGCTTTAGAGAATAAAAAAAGAATTTTTATAGCCAATATATTTCTGATAACTCAAGTAAATTCTCTTTGGGATTATAATTATATACCTAATAAAAATATTGGCCATCTCTAAAAATATAAATAACAAAACTATCATATCAAAGAACTTATACAAAGTTTGGTGAATACTAAAAAAAGTCTTGTATGCAAGAAATATCCACAAATGCAAAAATAGTCTATTTTTCGATTGTATGCATAATAAAAACGTATATTATTATACAATATGAGTATAAATAATATATAATTATTAAATGAGGGTTGTGAAATAATGTATTTTTGTCTCGAGATTTTTAAAATAAAACCTTATTATTAACTAAAAAACAAAAGTATGATGAAAACACTAAAACTTTCGTGGCTTTTTGTTACGTTCTGCATTCTTTTTTCGGGAACGACTTTTGCTCAGCAAATAAAAATACGAGGTATCGTATTAGATGAGCTAGACGAACCTGTTGTCGGAGCATCAGTGATTGCCACTCCTGCTTATGGTACAATTACGGATGTAAATGGTTCTTTTGAGTTGTCAGTGGAAAAAAGCATTAAAAGTTTGGAGATTTCTTACATTGGTTATCAAACACAAAAAGTAGCGGTAGCTACTAATTTAAAAATCAAATTAAAGCCTGACACCCAGCAACTGGATGAGGTCCTAGTTGTAGCTTATGGCACGACCAAGAAGTCTTCTTTTACAGGTTCTGCTTCAGTAGTAAGGTCGGATGAAATTAAAAAATTTCAGGGGACTGGTTTTACTGATGCCCTTCAAGGGCTAACGGCAGGTGTAAATGTTAGTCAAGATGCGAGTAATCCTGGTGCTGAAGCACGTATTTCTATTCGTGGTATCGCTAATATGGCTGGTAATACTACACCTCTGTACGTTGTAGACGGAGTACCCTACGATGGTTCATTAAATTCTATTAATACTAATGATATAGCCTCGCTTACTGTGCTTAAGGATGCTGCAGCAGCTTCTCTTTATGGATCTCGTGCAGCAAATGGTGTTGTTATTATAACAACTAAAACAGGTAAAGCAGGAAAGGTTAAAGTAAACTTTAATGCCTCCTGGGGTACTTCTGACAATGCAGTAGGATATGGAAAGAAAGCCGATCCAAAACAAACATTGCTTCTTTATTGGGAAGGTCTATACAATGATAAATATTATTTTGAGGGTGGCTGCTCTAAGCAAGAAGCTGGAGATTATGCATCTCAGTCTCTCTTGGGTAAAATATTTACTGCACAAGGGAAAGACCCAACAGGAAAGCCTATTTACGTTTCGCCTTTCAACCATATCGATGAGGATTGGGTACTTCATGATGGTAATGGTAATCCTTACATCAATCCTAATCTTACTTATGCTTGGAATGAAAATGACTGGGACTGGTATGGTGCATACTACAAGCGAAAACTCCGTCAAAATTATAGTATTGATATATCAGGTGCTACTGAAAATGGGAAAACAAATTACTTTATCTCTACAGGTTTTCTAGATGATAAAGGATATGGAGGCGGAGATTATTACAAACGATATTCCTTTTCTGCTAATGTTAACTCTGAGATAAATAAGTGGTTAGCTATGGGTGGTTCATTGCGCTATGCCTATAGCCGCCAGAGTTCAAGTGGTAGTACACGTGCATTGAATTATAATATGACTTTAGCTTCACCATATCTTCGTAATGCATCAAATACAGATTGGGTGCGCTCGGAAATGACAGGTGAAAGAGTTTTACAATATGGTGCATATACCAGTTTCTTTGGTGTTCATCCTTTGAGTAATAGAGGTGATTATTGGGATAATGACAACAATGATAATTTTAGTAATAATGATGCTTCTAATTTAAATGCTCGCTATTATGCTCAAATTTCTCTTCCTTATAATATTAAGTTTAAGACTACATTAAATCTTGACGATAATACCTCTCGCTCATACACTTATGATTCTGCGATATGGGGAAGTGGGCAATCCGAACCTTGGGGAAATACTATACGTCCATCAGGAGGTAGTGCTTCACGCTCTAATTTTCATTCAATGTCTGTTACAAATTCAAATATTCTTTCTTGGAATCAAAGCTTTGATAAGCATAACATAAGTTTTCTGGTCGGTCAGGAAGCGTATTATCAACGTACTGAGTATACAGCAGGTGGCGGTAGCGGTATTTATCAAATGAATCAGTTCCAAGTAGATTCAGCCACCAAGGATTATTGGTCTAGTTCATTCAGTGATAGATATGCATTGCTGTCATATATCAGTAAGCTTGACTATAATTATGATGATAAATATTATTTATCAGGATCATTCCGTCGTGATGGTTCATCATGTTTCGCTCCAGAATCTCGTTGGGGTAATTTCTGGTCAACCGGAGCTTCTTGGAGAATCTCTAATGAAAAGTTTATGGAAGATTTTGATTGGATTGACAATCTGGTGATTAGAGGCTCTTATGGTACTTCTGGAAATGACCGCTTGATTCCGCGTCAGTCTAATGGAAAAGGAGGTAGCAGAATCCTCTATGCTTACCAAGGTACATATGAGTCTAATAATCTGTATAATATTTCAGGACTTAAGCCGGCTTCTTTAGCTACACCTAAATTACATTGGGAGAAAAATGAACAGTGGAATATTGGCGTTGATTTTGCATTGTTTAGCTGGTTGAATGGTACATTGGAATATTACACACGATCATCTGATGGTCTTCTTTACTATCAAGAACTTCCTTTATCTGCGCAAGTTGGTAATGTTACGGGTATTAATACTAATGTTGGAGATATAAGAAATAGTGGTTTTGAGGCTACACTTGGTTTTCAATTGTTTAATCAAAATAAATTCCAATGGCGTATAGATGTTAATATGTCAACTTTAAAAAATGAAGTTACTAAGCTTCCAACAGAAATTGGTTTTTGGTCAAATGTTGTTGCTTGGTACAAGCTTGAAGAGGGAGGATCATTATATGATTTTTGGGCACCGAGATTTGCTGGTGTTGATCCAGAAAGCGGTTATGCTACCTATTATAAAAAGGATGGTTCAGTCGTAAATAAAACAGCAGCTCTAACTAAAGATGATTATGAGTTCGTTGGCTCTGCACTACCTAAAGTTTATGGTTCGCTAACTAATTCATTTAACTTCTACGGTTTTGATGCTTCCTTTATGCTTTATTATTCCTTAGGTGGACATATGTATTGCTATAATAAATCAGAACTTGCATCTTATAGTCGTGTAGGCGTTTCTCCTGTTTTGGATTTAGTTAAAGATCGCTGGAGTGGTCCTGGTGACTCAAGCGCTAAAACACCCATTAACTTTATGACAAATCGTTCGATATCAGCTATAGGTTATAGTGATTATTACATTATAAATAATGACTACCTCCGACTTAGAAATGTAACAATAGGCTATACATTGCCTAAATATATAACCAAGAAGATAGGTCTTGAAAATGCACGCATATATTTTTCAGGAGATAATCTCTTGACATTCGGTAAAGCAACCAAATATTATACGGATCCTGAAACTGGTATCTCCGGTAATACATATAATGGAAATTCAGATACAGAAGGATACGGTGGTGGTCGTCGAGTTTATATGTTTGGACTTAATCTTACTTTCTAACTCTAGATAATAAATGTTTATGAAGAATATATTTATAAAACTGGCAAAAATCGCGGTTGTTTTCTTTGGTATATTAAATACAGGATGTGAAGATTTCTTGGACATTAATTCTTCAACCGCAACAGATGATACAATTGTGTTATCAAATACAAGTAATCTTGATAAGATACTAGTAGGCACTTATAATGGACTATTGATGGGGAATACTGTATATGCTTCAGACCGTGGTTTGGCTGGTCTGACAGGTATGATGCATTATTACCCACTAGCAGGAACAGATATTACTTCACTTAAGGGAATGGGTACAAGTGAGCATACGGCTTACACTTTTGCAGATAGTAGAACTCAAGCATCAGGATTTTATACGCAGTCGATATGGAGCCAATTTTATGATCATATAAATCGCTGTAATATAATTCTGGATGCACTTACTAGTGCAACAGGTCCTGATTCTGATAAAAAGGAGATAAGCGGCCAAGCAAAAGCCATTCGTGCAATCTCATATTTTAATCTTATTATGAATTATCAGAAGACCTATGCCGTAGGTAAGTCATTAAGAGGAGTTATTCTTAGGACTAGTTCTTCAGATCCTGATTCAATGCCTTTTTCAACAGTGGAGGATATCTATAATAGAATTGTAACAGATCTTAATGATGCAAAGATTGAGTTAAGGGACTATCAAACAAGTGAACCATGGCGCATTGATTATGAGGTCGTTTGTTCCTGGTTAGCACGTGTGTACTTGGTAATGGCTACAGACTGGTCTGAAGTATTTAACAATGCAAACGCAGCATATGAAAATCACAAGACTCTTTTAACTAAAGAGCAGTGGTGTGGTGGTTTCGATGACTTTATCGAGAATCAATATAATGAGTTTATTTGGGGATATCAAAATACAGAACTTTCAAATGCAGGAACTAGTACGCCGTTTAATATGTGGTTTAATCTTCCCCCATCAGCAGGTGAAAGTAATAATACTCAATATATTTATTCTTATATCACATATTTTGTAACTGATCAATGGCTTAAATTATTCGATGGTGATGAAACGGATTATCGTGCATCTCGATTGGATAAAACTGAAGATGTAAAAGATGAAGATATTCTTGATGTAAGTAATGACTACGCCAAGTATATGCTATGGCATCGTACAAATAACCCTGATAAAATGACTAAATCCAAATGGGCTTATAACAAGTTCTTACATTTAGGAGAACAAGGTGAAACGCGTGCAGATATTTGTCTTATTCGTAGTTCAGAGATGCTATTAATGATGGCAGAGGCAGCAGTGCATCTTGATAAAATACCAGAAGCATTAAATTATCTTCAGACACTTCAGAGTGCACGAAACGTAAGTAAAATTACAACAACTACTGATAAAGATGAACTTCTTGAAGCAATTTATATTGAGCGTAGAAAAGAACTCCTTGGAGAAACAGTTACAGGGATGTTTGATAATTTACGCCTTCAAAAGGATGTTATACGTGAGGGTGAATCCTTGGAAAATAACTATGCAGGTCACTTTAATGAAGGACTTCTTTATTGGGGTAGTAAAGCAGGTAATATTGCTACACTAAAAGCTAACGACTATCGTTATTTTTGTCAGATTCCTGATATAGAATTTACTCGAAATAAGGCAATTTCACAAGACGAACAGAATCCTATTTCTGGTAACTAATTTATTACTAATAGTATCTCTCTACTTCAAGTAGAGAGATACTATTAGTAAACTTTCTTAAACATTCACTCTGGATAAGTATATGTTTGAGACTGTTATCTGACATATTAGTCACATTACATTTTCTTAAATAATACATTAAAAATGTATGAGTCACTTTTATATCTGTATGGATGTTTATAAATCATAGCAACCGTAATATAATGAATACTCTTTTATATCATGGAGTAAGTTTAGTTAGTTGTTGCCATTTTTTGATAAGCGTAATGCTGAGTCAAAGAATAGTGATGGTATTTTAAACTATGTAATCTTGTGCATTATGGATAAATATTTGTATATGAATAAGAGACTTGTTTATGTTATTGTGTGTAATAAGGCTGTAGAAAGTTCCCAACGTTTAAAACCTCTGGCAACTTTTACACGTATTCAAACTATATAGGATGATTCAACTATGATTTTGCGACACTCATCAGGAGTTAAATCTGATTACAAGTTCTATAGAAATTAGTACTAATAATTATTGTTTTTTTAAAATGAAACTTAGGTATTTACATTGTGTTTTATTGTGGCTATTTAGTATAGCAGCATTTACGCAGCCAATTTATAGATTTAGCGTCAAAGTAGGTATTGACTCCGAATCAGTAGACTCATTAGGAGGTATCGACAAAGTTAAGCAGAACGTTGAATGTATGTTTAATCGTGTCAACAGAGCTTTTAATGACAATAATCAATTTCATGCTTTATATAATTTTGAGGTAGATTGGAATTCATTCTATGTATATGATGGTATTTCAACAAATGAGGTATATAAACCTCATCCTGAACATGACTATTTGGTTGTAATAGATGGCTACAAATCGAATCCTAAAGAAGTTGGAGGTGGATGGTATGGAGCAAATATTCAAACGATTTATCATGCAAGAATCCATAATGATAGATTTAATAACCCTTTTACAGAACAGGCTATTGATGGCATTATTCATGAGTTTGGACATAGTAGGGGTATGCCAGACATTTATGCAATGAAAGTGGATGCCGACAAGAACCCAATAGCGCCGATACCATATTATGGTACTCGATGTATAATGAATTATCCATATGGCGAAACTTTTTGGAGTAAGTATGCGATTAATATGATTAACTATGCTGAGGATAAGATTGTCGAGATTGATAATCTTGTCGTTGATATGCTCCCAAGATATCTTTCCTTTAAGATATTGGATCCTCAAGGGAATCCTGTTCAAGATGCCAACCTTTCATTCTATCCAGTAGATTGGTATTCTTATAGTGTAAATCCAGAGCCAATATATTCTATAATAACAAGGAATAAAGGAGAAGTGTATTTAGAAACGTCTAATATCTTTCCAAAATCGGAAGAGTTTGGTATTAAGTATTCGAATGTCTTTGTCAGTGCTACTTATGGTGCTATGGTAGCTTATGCTTGGTTACCACTGTATGAAATTGAAAATTCAACATTTGAAGGTAAAGAAACTCATGAAACTCTTCTATATTTAAAGAATGTAAAAGCTTTAAAATCACCAAATTCGGCTTCAAATGAAGGAGGAGATGTTTATGATGCTCCAAAGAACAGCACGTCAGAATCTAGATGGGAAATTTCTAAAGACGGGACAATTGAGTGGAATATAGTCAACAATCAGCTCCCTCATAATGACCATATTGAGATGTCTGGTGAGCAGATGGCTTGTGTGCTCCGGTGGGGTGTTGACGAAAACTGTGCTTTAACTACAGAGCGTTCATTAGTGTTTCCAATGCTGCGCAGACTTCCCAATAATACGCATGCTAGTTTAATGCACAGAATTGCTTTAGATGTGCCATCACTTATTAGTATAGATGGACTTGCTCTTAGAAATCCAAAGACAGAGTCTGTTTATATTGATGGTTTATTCCAGAGTAAGGAGACATTTTGTGTAGGAAAGCAGAATATTGGCTCAGGAAAGGGGACTTCACCAGTTCCTGCTATAACTCTTTCAAGGACAATTTTCCCTTCAATGAATAAACCATATTTATGTGAACGGTATGAAATAACTAGTATAAGGGAACGTGATCTTATTCTATATATTCCAGAGTTTTCTCAAGTATTTAAGACACTTGATTCTTTAGGAAAAGATGGAGTTTATATCATTGAAGCAAGAGTGCAAGGATCAGGTTCTTATGTATTAAGAAAAGGTGATTCCATTACCTTTGATGTTATCTTTTCCGGACGTAAAGCTTTTGAGCCCCAATATACCGTGGATGTTACAAGTGAGCTACAGGAACGTATAAATTTCATTAATAAAGATATTGATAGTTCTTTGGTTTTAGAGACACCTGACGCAATTATCAATACAATGTTCCGCTATGCAAAAATCCGCACAAGTGAAAGTATTTTTAAAACAGAAGGAGGGTATATGCATGCACCAGGAGGAGAATCATACTATGCAGCAATTTGGGCTAACGATCAGGCTGAGTATGTTAATCCTTTCTTCCCATATTTAGGATATTGGCGTGGTAACGAGTCGGCAATCAACTCTTTTCGTCATTTTAGTCGTTTTATAAACTCTGATTTTAATCCTATTCCAAGTTCAATCATAGCTGAAGGTACTGATGTCTGGGCTGGTGCTGGAGATAGAGGTGATGCTGCTATGGTTGCGTATGGAGCTTCCCGTTTTTCCCTTGCGTATGCAGATAAATCTATTGCACAGGAACTTTGGCCTTTGATAGAGTGGTGTCTTGAATATTGTGATAGAAAACTTAATATAGAAGGTGTGGTTATGTCTGATACAGATGAGTTAGAAGGACGATTTGAAGATGGCGATGCAAATCTATGTACTTCATCACTTTATTATGATGCATTACTATCTGCTGCTAATTTGGCGAGTGAACTTGGTATGTCTTCCTCTATTATTAAGGCATATCGCAGTAAAGCAGCAACGTTGAAAATCAATATTGAGAAGTATTTTGGCGCTACTGTTAGTGGGTTTAATACTTACAGATATTATGATGGTAATGAGATTCTTCGATCGTGGATTTGTATTCCATTAACAGTCGGAATCTTTGATCGTGCCGAAGCTACAGTGGAAGCTTTGTGTAGTCCGTTTCTTTGGAAAAAAGATGGCTTATTGACAGCTCAGGGTAGTACTACTTTTTGGGATCGTTCTACTTTATATGCTCTTAGAGGTATCTATGCCGCCGGTATGGCTGATATTGCTACAGAAAAATTGAAATATTATTCAGCGAGACGTCTTCTTGGTGATCATGTTCCATATGCTATAGAGGCATGGCCAGAAGGTTCTCAACGCCATCTTTCTGCAGAAAGTGGGCTTTATTGTCGAATTATAACAGAAGGCCTATTTGGTATGAAACCTACCGGTTTCCGTAGCTTCGATTTAACACCTTCTATGCCTACTTCGTGGGAAAGTATGAGTATTAAAAACATAAAAGCATTTAGTGATAATATAGATATAATAATTAATCGAACTAGTAGTAAAAAGTTGAAGGTTGTCATTAACTCTAAGAAAGGTCAGAAGAAATATGCCATAGAAGACGGCGAAAAAATAAGTGTTAAATTATAATTTGGTGAATATGAAGGGAAAAATTCCATATGTAAATTTGATAATATTTATCATTATCTTCATGTCTTCATGTCAAAAAGATAATAATTCTATTACACTATGTTCTCCTGACAAGAAGATTCAAATGGTACTTAGTGTACAAGATACTCTAACATACTCAGTTTATTACAACGGAAAATGTTTGGTTACGCCCTCTAAAATAGCCATAGTTTTAGGAAATGGGAAAACACTAGGTTATGGTATAAAAGACTATGAAGTGAAAAGAGGTACAGATTTCGAAGATATTGATACCCCTTTTTATCGTCAAAGGCATGTATCTTCTAAATGGAATTTTATGCGCATTGATTTTACAGATGGATGGTCTCTAAGTGTTAGAGCTTATGATGAAGGTGTTGCTTGGAGATTCGAGACTGCGTTTGAGGATTCAACTGTGATAAAAGATGAACTTGCACAATTCTTATTTCATGGTAATCCAAGAGCTTGGGTACCTTATTCTAAAGGAAAAGATTTGTTAGCAAATGCTTATCAGAGTGAATATACAAGCGAACAAGTAAGTGATTTTGGTTCCGGATCTTCATTAGCTCTCCTTCCCTTACTTGTAAAAATGGAAGATGAGACTAATATCCTTATATGTGAGTCTGATCTACGTTCTTATCCTGGAATGTTCCTTGAGGGAATTGTAGGGGGATATTCTGCTAAATTTGCCCATATGCCAGATAGTATGTATGTAACTCCAACTCGTAGTCAGATTAAAGTTGCTACACGTAAGGATGTAATAGCAAGAACAGAGGGTAAAAGAACTTATCCATGGAGAATAATCGCAATAGCAGAAAATGACATTGAGTTGCCAATAAATAATTTGGTGTATCAGTTGGCAGAACCAAGGAGATATAGTGATATTTCTTGGATTAAGCCAGGTCATGCTGCTTGGGAATGGTGGAACTCTTATGGACTTACAGATGTTAACTTCAAGCCAGGTGTTAATACAGCCACTTATAAGGAATATATTAACTTTGCTTCACGCTTTAATATACCTTATGTTGTTATCGATGAAGGATGGTCTGATAAAGATGATATAATGAAAATAAAGGATGAAGTTAATTTAAAAGAGTTAATCGAGTATGCGTCCCTTAAGAATGTGGGTTTAATAATATGGGCTGTAGCTAATGTTTTAGATGAAAAGTTAGAACAAGCGTGCAAATACTACTCTGAATTAGGAATTAAGGGTTTTAAAGTTGATTTTTTCGATAGAGATGATCAAGAGTGTGTTGATATGGTTTATCGCATTGCTGAATCCACAGGAAAACATCATTTGATACTTGATTTACACGGAATTTATAAGCCAACTGGTCTTAATAGGACGTTTCCACATATACTAAATTTTGAAGGTGTATTTGGATTGGAAGAATTGAAATGGCAAAATCCTAATATGCCTTTTTACGATGTAACTTTTCCGTTCATACGTCAAGTTGTTGGACCTGTTGATTACACACAGGGAGCATATATTAATGCATCAAAAGAGGGATTCAGAATTGATTATCATAAGCCGATGAGCCAAGGTACAAGAGCCCATCAGGTAGCATCATATATTGTTTACGATTCTCCTCTTGTGATGCTTTGTGACTCCCCTTCAAGATATTTATCTGATATCCCTTGTACCGAATATATAGCTTCAATACCAACTGTTTTTGATCATACTATAATTCTATATGGAAAAATTGGAGAATATATTGTTACTGCTCGCGAAAAAGAGGGTGTTTGGTATATCGGTGGAATAACAAATTGGGATGATAGGAAAATTACTATTTCATTGTCATTTTTGCAAGAGGGAAACAAATATTTGGTTTCAGAACTATCTGATTCTGACGACTCATCAAATTCACCAGAAAAATATACCATTAAACAATATGAAGTTGATAATACATCAGAGGTGGTATTAAATATGGCAATGGGAGGCGGTAGTGCTTTAATTATCAAGAAAAACAAATAACTTTAAAACTCTTTTATATGAAAACATTTACAAATATTGCAATTTTATTTTGTCTGTTAACTACAGCAATCTCTTGTAGTCGTACAGAAGGAGGAACTGTGTATCTCGAAAATTATCTGGAAGAAGGGCAAGCTCAAATTGATGCAATGCCAGCTATCCGTAAAGCATTAGAGTTTTGTCGTGAAACAAAGGCTGACTCTCTCGTTCTACCTGAGGGAGTATTAAAAATACTACCAGATTTTTCATATGAAAAATACCAATTTATAAGCAATAACACGGAAAGTCTTAAGCGTATAGCTTTTGATTTAGATGGAATGAATGATTTTAAAGTAGTTGGGAAAAATACTAAGTTACTGTTTACAGGTTTTATTTCACCTTTTAGTGCTGTTGGCTGCAAGAATGTAAGTTTTAAAGGTTTTTCTGTAGATTATACTCGTACCTTTCATTCAGAAGCAGAAATTTTAGCTGTAGGTGATGGCTATATGGATCTTCGTTTTCCGGAAGACTATAAGTATAATATTATTAACGGTTGCCTTTATTTTACAGACGATAAACGTAATAATTACCTTTTTTCTAGTTTACTAGAGTTTGATGCTAAAAGAAGGGAGCCCGCTTATTTAGCTTCGGATTATTGGCTATCAAAACAGACTATAGAAGCAAAACCTATAAAAGACCATGTTGTTCGAATTTTCCATAAGGATATAAAAGGAACTCCTGGGAATATCATGGTACTTGGCGCAACAGCACGCTATAATCCTGCATTCTTTATAAGCAATAGTGAAAATATCGGTATAAGAGATGTCACTCTATATCATTGTGGAGGTATGGGAGTAATTGCTCAAAGCAGTGAAGATATTGAACTTTTACGTTTGAAGGTTATCCCTGCTGAAGGTAGGATGATTTCCATCACAGCCGATGCAACCCATTTTGTAAACTGTAAGGGTTATATTAAAATGATTGATTGTATATTCCATAATCAAAAGGATGATGCTACCAATATTCATGGTTGGTATATGGCTGTAGATAAAATTGTATCTCCAACAGAATTGTATCTTAGATGGAGAAACTCAGGGCAATATGGTATAGACTTTCTTAACCCTGGTGATAGAATTGAATTTGTAGATAATACAACTCTTGAGATATTAGGGTATGGGACAGTTAAATCATCAAAGCTCCTTAATAAGCAATTTGCGAATATTACCCTTCATGATTCAATTCCTGAAAGATTAAAAGAAAAGATGGTTATTGCGGAAGATAACAGTTATCCAGACGTATTAATAAGTGGATGTAATATGCGTGGGAATAGAGCAAGAGGGTTACTCCTTGGTTCTAGAGGGAAAATTGTGATAGAGAACAACTATTTTTCTATACCAGGTGCAGCTATTTTGTTTGAAGGTGATGGTAATTATTGGTATGAACAATCAGGTGTAAGAGATGTAGTTATAAGAAATAATGTTTTCGAAAATGGGAACTTTGGATATCCTACGTGGGGGCGTGCTTGTATCGCAGTGGGTAGTGGGATTCCTAATAAAGAAGCTGGCGTTTATTATCATCAAAATATTCTAATAGAGAATAATACATTTAAGGTCTTTGATCCAAGAATCTTGAATTTATACAGTGTAGATGGATTGACCTTTAAGAATAATACTATTGAAAAAACTGATTATTACCCATATACTTTAGATGAGCAAAATCCTTTTGTTCAAAATTACTGTAAGAATATAAATATCAAATAATATGAGACGGATATCTTTTTTTATATTTATAAGCATTATAACTTTAATACTTAAAGCAGAAGTTAAACTTCCTGGGATTATAGGAAACAATATGGTGCTCCAACGAAACTCAGAAGTGAATCTTTGGGGATATGCAACTCCAAACAAAAACGTTGCAATAAAAACGTCTTGGAACCAGATGGAGTATAAGGTTAAGTCAGATTGTGATGGCAATTGGAAAGTTAAAGTTGCAACAAATGAAGCTAGTGGTCCGCAATCTATAACCTTTAACGATGGCGAGGAGTTGGTAATTGAAAATATACTTTTGGGAGAGGTGTGGATATGTGGAGGACAATCTAACATGGAAATGCCTGTATGTGGATTTATCAATCAGCCTGTAGAGAATTGTTTGGATTATGTAATGAATGCAAATGAATATCCTGACATAAGAATGTTTACTGTTCCGCGCAATTCTACGGATACACAGACATATGATTGTAAATCTGAGTGGCTTTGTTCTTCATCTGCATCTGTTGCTTCATTTAGTGCCACAGCTTATTTTTTCGGCCTTAACTTACATAGAATGCTTGGTGTTCCTGTAGGACTTGTAACGTCTAATTGGGGTGGATCAACAATTGAGACTTGGATGAATAAAGAATCTATTGATGGTATTAAAGGAATTGATAAAAAGGTACAAGCTAAATGGACAAGTGAAAATAGTGCCCCTCAAAAACTATTTAATGGAATGATTCTTCCGATAAGTAATTTTACAGCTAAAGGGTTTATATGGTATCAGGGGTGCTCCAATCGTTTAAATTGGTACGATTATAAGGATTTGCAAGTAGCTCTCATAAAATTATGGAGAAAAATTTGGGGGAATGACAGTATGCCTTTTTATATGACTCAACTTGCTCCGTATAGATATGAGGGAGATAATTTACGCTCTCTTCCACTTGTCATCGAAGCTCAATATCAGGCTGCATCGCAACTTGAAAACGTAGGTGTTGCTGCAACTACTGATCTAGGTCATCCGACGTGTATCCATCCTGCAAAGAAATTTGAAGTAGGTCAGCGATTGGCTATGTTGGCCCTCCGTAATGATTATGGTATTGAAGGACTACCTTTTTCTGCTCCAACATTTAAATCTATGGAGAAAAAGGATAATACACTTATTCTGTCATTTAATAACGTATCTGAACCAAATAAATTTAATGATCCTAATTCATTTGTAGGTTTTGATGAAGATAGTACATTACGGATGGGAGGATTCGAGGTTGCCGGGAAAGATCGTGTATTTTATGATGCCAAAGCTCGGATGAAGTGGTGGCAAAACAAGATTATTATTAGTTCTGATTCTGTTTCTGACCCAGTTGCAGTACGTTATGCTTTTAAGAATCACTGTCCTGAAGCAAATATAAAGACCAACTATGGTTTACCTTTAGCTCCATTCCGTACAGACAACTGGGTAATACCTGAAATAGAGATAGGTGAAATTAAATAGAAGATGCGAAAGATGCAGATAAAAGAATCTATTTTTCAATGTTGAATATGTATA
>CEAJ01004677.1_pt1 | contig 15051 bp, 16 predicted proteins | sample 554971 | NCBI WGS metagenome assembly CEAJ01 (sample SAMEA3182047, study PRJEB8094) | gut metagenome | biome: human; feature: gut; material: Stool; isolation source: human stools | place: Canada | collected 2011-11-29
TCATAATGAGAATTATCCCGTCTGAAAATGATGGATTCGTGCTTGTCCTTTTTGATTTTGCCCTCTTTTATGAGCCGTTGCTTCTCCGCCCGGATACGCTCCAGCAGGGCCTCCGCAGACTCGTCAGACGGGTCTTGGGGTACCAGCTTGCCCTGAATGGCCTCTTGCAGTATCGACTTCTTGAGGCGTTCTGGAAAGGCTTCCTGCATGACTGCAGTTTCATCGTATACTGCTCCATAGCTCTTCACTACTGGAAGGACTTCCGACAGTTTTGCCAAAATACGGCGTTGCTCATCAAGGGGCGGAATTGGTGTTAGATACGCTTTGATGGTCGCTGTAGCAAGTTCCTTCTGTTTTGTGGTACCGTCTGCCTGGTCTTCTATAACGCTTTGTACGGTTGGATTGCTAAAATAGTAGTACAGGTATTCCGGCAGGACAAACTGCTTTAGAGGTCGTATAACAGTGACATGACTGTCTGCAACAGCCAGTTCATACGGATTAGCTGCGGTTTTGTAAATAGCCATTCGTCCCAGTGTGCCAAGGCCGGTAGAGTTCCACATTAGGTCATTATCCTGCAAGAGACGCTCTGGCCCATAGGAGGAGAGAGAATCCGGCTCGATAAATTGTGCCTTTTCAATCGAAAAACCGCTCCATTGATTGCACTTCTGGGCGACAACAGGGTACTTTTTGATTGGAGAATACTTCGGTGACTTCCCGCGCTGGATGTACTCGCAGACATCAATGAGCCGCACCCACTCCCACGAATCGGGGATGTCAAACGGCACCTCATCCGCCAGCGACCGCACTTCATCGCCGATTTTCTCATAAGGAGTATTATCGGCACCTTTGAAGATGACGGAGGGGTTCTTTTCCCGCTTGATTTTCTTCTCTTTGATGAGCCGCCCTTTCTCCGCGCGGATGCGTTCCAGTAGAGCGCTGGCGGGCTCGTCATTCGGGTCCTGCGGCACGAGCTTACCCTGAACAGCCATCTGGAGAATGGAGTTTTTCAGTTGCTGCGCAGTCATTCGACGCCCTCCCCTGTAATGTCGATACCAAGGATATCAGTGATCTGAACAAGAATGCGGTCAATGTCAGCGTTCAGGCTGGCCCGCTTTTCCTGGTACTGCAGGATCAGTTCTTTCGGCGGCAGAATCTCCTCCTCTTCATGAGGATAGCCGCAGAGGTCAATGTTATAGTTCCGTGCTTTCAGTTCCTCGACGGTGTACTTCTTCGCCTTGTCAAAGCCGTCAATGGTAATCTCCTCACGGTCATCCCACCATCCAAAAGCCGGGGCAAAGTGCTCCAGCTTCATGGGCTTCGTCTTCGAGAAGTTCTTGTATCCTTCCGGCATATCCAACCGGTAGAACCATATTTCCGCCGTGGGATGCGTGCGGTCAAAGAACAGAATATTCGTCGTAATTGAGGTGTACGGTGCAAAAACGCTATGTGGCATGCGGATAATAGTGTGAAGGTTAAATTCAGATAGCAGCTTTTTCTTAATCGCAACCTTTGCATTATCGGTGCCGAACAGGAAACCATCGGGGAGAATAACAGCGGCACGTCCATCCTGTTTGAGCCGATACATAATCACAGACATGAAGAGGTCGGCTGTTTCGCTACTTGCAAGATCTGCAGGAAAGTGATTCTTGACCTCTGTTTTTTCGTGTCCGCCGTAAGGGGGATTCATAAGAATTACATCGAACTGTTCTTCCTCGGTATAATCAAGTACATCCCGCAAAAGTGAATTGTCATGATAGACCATCGGAACATCAATGCCGTGCAGCAGCATGTTCGTGATGCACAGAGTATACGGGAAGGGCTTCTTCTCAATCCCATAAATAGAGGTTGCATACTCCTGCTGGTCTTCTGCCGTTACGACCTGCTTGCTCAGTTCATTCAACCAACTGGTCAGGAAGCCACCTGTGCCGCACGCAAAGTCTGCGACCTTTTCGCCGAGCTTTGGTTTAATGGTCTTCGCCATGAAGTCAGTCACAGCACGAGGCGTATAGAATTCACCAGAGGAGCCGGCGCTCTGGAGTTCGCGTAAAATGGACTCATATATTTCCCCGAACGCATGACTCTCCTCGTAATCATCCAAATTCAGGTCATTGATGATATTGATCACTTGGCGCAGCAAAACACCGTCCTTCATGTAATTGTTCGCATCCTCAAAGGTTGTCTTGACAATAGCCTTTTTGATGGGAGTTGCTGCAGTCACATTGAGGCCCTTCAGAGTTGGGAAGAGCTTATTATTCACGAAGTCAAGAAGAGTATCGCCCGTCATCGCCTTACCTGACTTATCATCAGCTGCCCAGTTATTCCAGCGGCATTCTTCTGGAATAATTGATGTGTAGGGCCGATCTGTATATTGCCATTCCTCTTCTTTTGTATTGTAGACTTTCAAGAAAAGAATCCAGGCCATCTGCTCAATGCGTTGAGCGTCACCATTCACTCCCGCATCATTCCACATGATGTCCCGAATGCGCTTTACAAAACCTGTTAAACTACTCATGATTAACCCGCCTCATATAATTCATTCTCAAGTTCATGAACAGCTTCGTTATACTTATCCTCGCCGCCGAAGAACCTGAATATTCTCTGGATCTTTCCAAATTTTGCGAATTGTGGAGTTGTCAGAATAGCTTCATGCTCTAACTCGTAGATTCCGACATTCATATACTGATCCAGAAGCGCTTCCAAGACCTCTCTTGCCACCCCGCTATACTTGCTGAGGAAATCCCTCTTCTTCACATTGTTGGCTCTCTCTTTTCTGGTGAGTGGCTTTTTGTCAAAGGCAACATGGCAGATGAAATCGAAGTCATCTATATCGCTCATATGCTGATCCGCTTTCATTGCTTCAAGATCGATTCCCTTGCTGGCCAGCAATTCTTGAATCTTCTTTTTCTTTTCCTCGGATGTCCACTGCCGGATAAAGTTGTCGAGGGAAGCGTATGTACCAATAATATTTGTTTTGGTGTAATCAACGATGCTCTCCTGCCGCAGGAGTTTCCCATTCGTATCATACACAGAGACCGTTTTATTGATTATTCGGACACGACACCCATTTTCGTCAACAATGGGCTTTTCTTCTGGCGGATACGGTGGATCAACTGGGTCAGGATCGGGCCTTGGCTTAGGTCCAGGAGGACAAGGGCCGGTACCATGCTTTCCTTTTCCGTATTCTTCATCAATCTCAATCGGGCCATCCCAATCGGGATCAGCAAAAAGGGCTGTAACCCCGCGAATGTCCATAACTATAAAATGGGTCTTTCCATCTTTTTCGCGTATTCTTGTGCCTCTTCCGATAATCTGCTTGAACTCAGGCATTGAGTTGATCCACTCGTCTAAAACGATAAGCTTTGTCATCTTGCAGTCGGCTCCAGTTGACAACAGCTTAGATGTCGTTGCAATGACTGGCGTTTTCGCCCCGACCGAAATGAAGTAGTCGAGTTTATCCTTGCCAAAAGTATCGTTGCCGGTAATGCGTACAACATAGTCAGGGTACTTTTGCATCATATCAGAATTCTGCCTTGCGAGCTCATTTCTCATACGAAGTGCAGCATCTTCTGTTGCGCAGAACACAATGGTTTTGGACATCCGATCTGTTGCTTTAAGGTAGTCTGTTATTTCTTTTGCGACTTGGACAATGCGGTCTTCAATTATGATGTTATAGTCATAGTCCCTGTTATTATAAATTCGGTCTGGGATCTCATGCCCGTAAATATCAAGTTGACCTTTCCGTGGACGCCAACCATCGCCGATGTCGGTCGTTATATTGATGACTTTGAAAGGCGCCAGAAAACCATCCTCGATGCCATCTTTCAGGCTATAGACATATACCGGCTCGCCAAAATAATCTATGTTGGAAACATACTTAGTCTCTTTGGGAGTTGCGGTCATGCCGATCTGGGTTGCCGAGGAGAAATACTCCAAGATCTTCCGCCAATTGCTTTCCTTCTTGGCTGAGCCGCGATGACACTCATCAACGATCACGAGATCGAAAAAGTCTTTGCTGAATAGCTGAGCAAGACGTTCGACAGTCTCATCCCCATCTTCTGTATCGTCATCGTCTTTTCCCGCAAGTTGCTGGTAGAGTGAAAAGAATATCTCGTGCGAGGTAATCGTAAGAGGATCGTCCTTCACAAAATTGACTTTATGAATTGTTTTTTCGAGCGGAGCAAAATCCTGTTGGATTGATTGATCGACCAATATATTGCGATCAGCCAAATACAGTATTTTTTTCTTCATTCCGCTCTTTAGAAGGCGATATACAATTTGGAACGCAGTATAGGTTTTGCCTGTACCTGTGGCCATCACCAGCAAGATGCGATCTTGACCTCTGGCAATCGCATCAAGAGTCCTATTGACAGCGTTACGCTGGTAATAGCGAGGGGGGTATGTATTCTGCCCCGAATAGAACGGCTGGCGAATGACGGATTCCTCTTGCTGCGTGAGTCCTTCTCCACGGTTGGCTCCAGCCTTGAATCTCGCATAGAGAGCATCAGGAGCTGGAAAATCCTCCATAGAAATGCTGCGCTCTTCTCCGGTGAGAAAATCATGCTCCATAAAGCCATCACCATTAGAACTGTAGGCAAATGGAATGTCCATCATTATGGCGTATTGCATTGCCTGCTGCAGCCCATCTCCGACAGCATGCTTGTTATCTTTCGCCTCAACGATTGCAATTGGAGTGCTTTCGTTCAAATAAAGAATATAGTCTGCTTTCTTGGCTTCCTTGCGGGAGACCATATTTCCTCTCAAGTTGATTTGTCCATCTGTAATTCTTGTCTCCATTGTAATGAGACTAAGAGCCCACTTTTTTGTTATGGCAGGCGTAATAAACTGAAGCTTGATATCCTCTTCAGTCATCTGCCTTTTCGATAAGACTGCTGCCATGCGATTATCCTCCAAACTTCCGATAGTTGCTGATTATCAGAACTTGATGCACATAAGAATTATGCCAGAATCCGCTTTGTCGCAACGAGCAGGGCTTTTGCTCGCTGAATATGGAAAGCTCTCATTACTGGCCAGTCTTCCTCATTTTTGATGCTGACCTCTTTAATCTCATCATAAACTTTGCACGCTCTAACATCATCTTGGCAGACCCAATTCAGGCTTTTTCCGTATGCTGCCTCAATTGCATCCCGGTTTTGCTCGAGGCGTTTATAGATTGCCCGGTTCTTTTGATAATCACCCTGATCAATAAAGATTTCGACCCGAGCTGAGTCATAGTTCGCTACACAGCAAAGGTAAACTCCACTACAAGCTGTAGCTCCCATGATAGAGTTATTCTTAGATGGGCTGATATTTAAGAAAGTGCCCGTCGCCTCTTGAAGTAATGGAAGGACACTCTCCCAGTATTTCCGCCGGATCTTGTAACGTTCGATTTCCTCGTCCGAACCAATTCCTTTACTATCATCGAGGAAGAATACGAGATTGGACGGCTCCCTCCCATACTGCTCGAAAAACTTCCGCAATAGATTGACTTTATACTGAGTCGCGGTACCAGTCCAAATATAAATGCCATCATCAATTTGTACACTGCTTGAGAATTCGTCCGGTGATCTAGAAACTTGAATCGACAAATCTACGCTATCATCAGCGTCGGCGAGATAATTGAGATATGCTCTATTCTTATTGTGGAGTTCTTTCAGAACCTCAGTGTACATTTCAACCCACGAAGTCGTTTCGTGCTCGATACCATCGAAGCGATACTTCACAATGCTGTGACCGGTAAGGGTAATATCATCATCCAGTGACACTTCCTCAAACTGCTTTTGCGGTGGAGTATAGCTGCTATCAGCATAGGGCCAGAGAGACACAGCTTGCTGTGTAAGATATTTACAGCGTTCTTCAAGTTCAGGTAGACCCCAGTGTTCTTTCTGCGCGACCCATTGAGTCATTCTGATACCGCTCTGTAGATATCCATCCTCCATCGTTTTTTTCTCGCTAAAGGGAGCATTGCTATATTTTGAGTTATAGGCTGTAAGAGTCAGATTCGCCAAAGTGTGCAGCCACTCTCCATGAACAATCTCTGCGTCTACTCCAAGCTCGCTTGTCCAAGCGGGAGTCAGTTTCTGGGGCATAATATGTTCAATTGTGTACTCGCCACTATCGAGGCGCCCATAGATATCCTTGTACTCGTTGCTATCGCCATTTTCCAAGCGTTCAAACAGATACGCTTTGTAACGCGGGAGCATAGCGTAGATATTCTTGGTCCGCAGGCAATCTGCAAAAGTCTCGTTATCAGGGAATGCGGCCTTTTCCTTTTTGGAGGTCAGTACATATTTCATTTTTTCAATGAAATCGCTGTAAGTGCCGTCAAATCGCTTGATATCGGAACTCAATGTAAGGAATACCTTTGCAAGTGTATTGGAGGGTAGGTCACAAATGATACGGCGCAAGAGGTAGGATTCTATGATTCTGCAAATCTCGGCAACGTCATTCAAGGTCAAGAGGTTGCTTTCTTCCTCCTGCAGCCTCATTACTTCCATCAGGAACGGCCTTGTCACGCTACTCTCAAAGCGATTCAAGCGGGAAAGTGACGCTTTCAGTTTCGCAGGAAAACTTGAATGGTCAAACAAGAGTTTGTTATATCGCTTAGCATAATCCAAGAGATCTTTCATGATGGATTCCATTTCACCGGGCATCTTTTCGGCATATGCCTTAAACTCGGTGTAGATATCCTTCATACCGGTAATTTTCTTTTGCTTGATACTTAGGTAGTCGCGAATGAATGGACTCACATCATATGAATTGTTTTGCTTATTATAGCCGGCGCTTTTTTCAATAGGGTTCCAATAGCTATCATAGAACCGCTCCTGCTCTTCGATGTCAAGGCCCATCAGGACAAAGTTGCGGATCTTGTCGCCCTCATTTAACTCAAGGCCAGTAGAGTTAAGACTTTCAAAAACCAGTTGAGGGTCATCATCCGGCGGTGTGAGTGTGATGTCAATTATTTGGAGCTTCTCTACCGCCTTATAAAGCTGATCGATAGTAACAGCTTGCTTTTGAATCTCATTGTAGAAATACAGGTAATTCTGCGTAATATTTGATGCGCGGTTAAACTCTGACGGATCGCCCCACAGACGCTCATAGGCGTCCTGATCACCTTTGATAGGCTTTAGCTTCATCTTACGCTTTTGCGGATTGATTTCATCAACCAAGTATTTTTTCGTGATCTGTGCGTAAAGATCGTCATTTTCCGGGGTAACTTTTCCCTCTTTGATTAGGTTTGCCATTGCCAACAGAAGAAGTGATACTGTAGTAATTCTCTGCTGTCCATCAATCAACAGATACTCTGAATTACTCCCCATAGGATCACTCACTGAAACAATGCTTCCAAAAAAGTGCCAGCGTTTGTTGCCTCGGATTGCATAGACTAAATCCTGATATAGCTTGCGGCAATTTGCCTCTTGCCAGTCATAGTTCCGTTGATATACAGGGATGATGAGCTTTTCAACATATCTCAGAAAATGAACCAATAACTTTCCCTGACCATTCATTTCATATCCTCCGTGCTGTTTGTCCCGGTCATTGTTGAAGTGCCTTCTCTGCTTTTTCTAGAAGAACCGATATACTTCCCGTTTTTAATGCGGGCATCCGTAGGTTTAGTAGCGTTCTTTGGAATAGCCCAGCAGTATCCTAAGCGCTCTGTTCCTGGGATGCGCCCCTGCGCACACAGAACCTGAATTCGTCTTGCAGAAAGGCCCCATTTCCCGGAGGCTTCTGCTATGGTCATGTAATCCATTTCAAAACCTCTCTAAGTAAAAAGATGTCCTGCGAATGGCAGAACATCTTTGCGGCTGCCATTTGCAGCTGTCAATATCTGTTGTTGAGGTTATTTTACACTATCTTGCGAACAATATCAATAGTTGACGATCAGCGCATATACGGTTATGACTGCTTCCTTGAGCAAGCCGAGCAGACACCCTTGTTCGGTCCGTCATGCCCTCCATAGCAGGACATCTTAAAATCTCGTTTGATCTGCCCGCATCGCTCACACATGATCCATCTACGACCAAAACGATCAACGGCCCATTCTTCAGAATTAACATCGAACGAATCGCAGATCCGCTTATACTCAGTATCAAGTTGTTCCTGTGATGGAGCTTCCGGTCTCGCGGGCCGCTGGACATTGCACGTTTGCTTTACATACGGGATTCGAGTATTCTGCAGAGATTGCTTTGTGAGGTGTGCAATCCGCTCCTCTCGCTCACGGAGCTTCCGTTCGTTCTCAGCTCGGATTTTGCTGATTTCAGCCGCTAGTTCTTCCTTCGGACGGTCAAAGTCATCTATCTTTTGAACGCCCGCATAAGCCATGCAAAGGCAGGCAGGAGGATTGGCAATATTGAACCTGCAATAGGCACAATCCTCCCATCTTTCTGATGCCATTCCTTTGTACCTCTGAATGGAAATCGGACAGAGATAGCCAGTACCATGACCTCGAGGCTCAACAGCAACATCATGGTATTTTTTCTTCCAGTATTGCACAAGACGACTGAAAACCCAAGATGCATTCTTGGGCTGATCCAAGATACTTGAAATACGCTCAGGCGTAAACTCGACATCTTTATTGAGCTTTGGTGACAGGTACCGCAAGAGTGAGTAACCATCCTTTTGCGCTTAGCTGCTCAATTCCAGGAGGTCGTTATCATCATAGTAATTATCAAAATCGAGGAGAATTCTAAGAATGCTCCCCTGCGAGTGAAGCATCAAGAATGGCGGATAGGAAAGCGGCTCACACGTGAAATCTATAGAGTCAATTGAAATGGTCTTCCCATCTTGAAGCAGTTCTGTTGTATGCCAAGCAGGAAACCTGAGTTCAATGGGTGGCAGCATCATTTGCCTCTTTTTCTCCAGAACATCAGCCATTGCCTTGTAGATAGCAACTTCACTCGCATACATACACTCGTAATTCGAGACATGTGCAAAATGATGCCGCCGGATATCCCCCTTCTTCGCTTCAAAGGGTTGCCCGCAGGCGACACAAACACAATCGCACTTGAGTCCGCTCGGGGCATCGGAGATGTGCAGGAGTTCTCCAGTTTCCTTATGTACCCCATAATAGATGTTACTTGCAGAGCGTTTTTTAATATCAGACGCCATAGTTGTTCCTCCGTATGGTCGGATGGCAATTATCGTTGAAATGAAGCAGCTATGCTCGGTGATCGATCTTATCTGTCTTGGGTGAATACTCTCTCGACCCGATCGCTATACATAGGGAGCTGCGCCATAAAGGGAGCAAGCCTACGCTCAATCTCAGCTCTCTCAATCTTTGAAGCCTCGGTCGGATCTACAGTATGTCCGCCTTCCTCCATCGTATCAATAGCAAGTTCATAAAGAAGGTGATCCAGCAGTTCCTCGGCACGTTCAATCAAAATGACTTCTATATCACCGACTCTTCCACTTGCCGTGTCGATGTTCAAGTAGATGTAGCCCACTTTATCGGACCAGAGAACCTCAAAATACGGGCATGTCTTGATGTAGTCTTGAAAAACAGCTATCACCCTATCGATCGCCGTCTTTGTTTCGGGTGCATATATTTCTTTCATAGCGAAATCTCCATACTTTCTAATTGAGCTAATTGAGCTTTTACGGCTTACAGCGGCCGCAGGGGGAGTATCCCTTGGCAATGACCTCATCCCTTGTTCCATGAAACTCCAACTTATTCTCTTCTTTCATATCCTTCACACTCGAGCAGGTAGGATAGTGGAACTTTTTGGTGTTCGTGTTGAGAATGTAGTCTGCCTGAGCCGTATCATTTCCGGTACTCGGATTACTGGAGGACCCCGAGTTATCCGGTTCCTGCGCAGGAACCGTCGCAACTGTGGACGGCGTCTGTGCTGTATTTAAGCTATCTGCGCGCTTGCTATCGCCTGTGGCATAGTCGATTTCGACACCAGGTTGAACGTTATAAGCATAGACACAATAGCAGATCCCAACGCCATTGTCTTCGACAGAGTATCCTTCCATCAGGACGCCATCAGCCAGAAGATTATCCCCCTCAAAAATAGGCGTTACACGGTACATAACATGGTTGCTGGTTTCCTTTACATAGTCCGCTACCATATTCTCGAATGGCAGCATGCCCTCAATGTTCAGGTATCTGGTGCCGGTAATCAGGTTCTTTGTATTGGCGTTTTCACCGGTCAGTTGGTAGCCAATGAGGTGGCAGCGGTTGTAAAGGTACTTTCCATCGACCAGATCATCATAACGCACGGTATGCCATCCGGCAGGCTTCACCATGCCGATGGAGCCTCGTGACTCTGTCGGCATCAGATCTTGTCCAATACTTGCGCATGCGGTGCCGCAACGTCCAAGTGCGTCGAGATCGCTGTAGTACTCATAGGATTGATCCGTCAACTCACTCTCTGTGAAATACGGCACATTTCCATTTACCGCAACATAGGGCTTATCCGTGTATTCAGCGATTGAGCTGAGCGAGAAGGCGGGTGCTTCAGCACTCAGACTATTTTCATTTGCGTGCTGCTCTGGCTGAGACGGCTGCGCTTTGTCAGATACCGAGTCATCCTTTCCTGACTCCGGATCTGAGGCGGATTCTCCATTCTCACTTGTGGTAGAATCCGAGCCTTCGACTTGCTCTTCTTGCTGCGTTTCCTCGAATGCGATATCACGGTTCGAACCGTTTGTCGGCACATCTGTCGTGGTTCCGCAGGCAGACAACAACGATAGGCAGAGCATGAGCGATAGGAAGGTGGAGATTGTGCGTCTTTTCATCTTGCATAAACCTCCATTGTGATCAGGTCGTGAGAATGCCCCGCAAACTCAGACGTGCCAACCAAATGCCATTGGCCAGATCCCAGCTGCAAATCGAAATATCGGTCAGCGGGATAGGTGCGATCCCATCTAAAAATGACGATTCTTTCGATCCACTTCTCAAATGGTGCAAGCGGAACGTCTTCCACGAAGCAGTATTCACCTTGAGCAGCTTCCTGAAGGAAGGCGTCGTCTATGTTTAGGTTCGGAATGCTCTCGGTATCAAACTGGCTTGCGGAGTAGTGATTCATCCAGAGATGGACATTGGCAACCAACTTAGCAACATGCTCTCGGAGAACGCAGTCTTGGCTCTGCCGGCGATGGTTGAACATCATGCCATTCTTCTGGTCTAAACAGGTTATTACGATCATGGGAAGAGACCTCCTTCCAGTTATTCGTCCTGTTCCGACTCAAACTGTGTGAGGTCGCTGTAACCTTTCATGACAAGCTCTTCAATAATCGAATCTGCATTGGCTCTCACAACCTTTGAAACCGCATAACAGGTCTCGCTGGTGGTGTAAAGGAAAAGCTTGTTGTCCTTCGGATCGTATACGGCTTCCTCTACTTCAAGGGCAATGCGGGTCTGATCCTGCGCGTCTCTAAGCAAAGCTCTCATTTCTATTTCCTCCGGTATTTTCAAATTTGTTGGAATAGGTTTCATTTCATCGTAAAAACAATGATCCAAATAACAACTCCAAAAACAGTCAAAAGAAGTCCCAGTCCCTTTGACATTGAGTTGGGGTTTATCAGAAGATAGAGGCCAACAAAAGGCATGGCAACGAGAAGTAGCAGTAACTGAACCAAACAGCCAAGAATTTCAGCCTCACCATTCCTGCGGTATCTACCAGTCACTATGACCACCTCAACCTTCTAATAGGTCTTCAATTTCCTCAATTTTCTCGTCGAGTTGTTCGCATTGTTCTTCCCACTCTTCGTATGCCTCACTATCAAGATCATCTGGTTCCTCGCACTCCAAAGTGTCTCGCTGGGTGCGAAGGTCATCCAAACGCTCTTCCAACTCATCGTGAGTCATGGTTTCATAGTCCTCGTCTTCGTCCACAGTCACAGAGATCTCTACATCTGGATTGGTTTCAGAAAGAACTGCAGCAAGTCCCATGATGCGTTCGAGGTCGCTCACTTCGCCATCGTGGTTAAAATCGAATAGATCCATATGTTTTCTCCCCCTATAAGGTACGTTCCTTTGGTACTGTACGCATCATAACAGGAACCTTGTCCAATAATACGGACAAGGCTCCTTCTGAACAACAAAAGAAGTGGAGCACCCCATGAACTGCTACCCGTCAAGAGGACAGTGAAAAAATATAAAGGTTTCTTGGCCAGCAGCCATGTGCTGCTGGCCGCTTTTTATGCAGCGAGACAACGCTCATGCTTTTCCATCGGTGTTAACACACCCAGATTGCGCTGCACCCGCCTGGTGTTGTAGTAATGGATATAGTTCTCAATCGTCTGAACAAGCTCGCGTTTGCTGGTGAACCGTTTGCCGTAATAGCGTTCCCGTTTCAAAATGCCCCAAAAGCCCTCCATCGGACCGTTATCAATGCAATGTGCTACACGAGACATACTCTGCGTCATTCCAGCCTGCGTGAGCTTGTGGTGGAAAGTGCGGTTGGTATACTGAAAGCCTCTGTCGCTATGGAATAGCGGATGTGCATTTGGATTGGCTTGAGTTGCCTTGTCAAAAGTCTTGAAAACCAATGGATTATCATTGCGCTCACCGAGCACGTAGGACACAATACGCCGGTCGCAAAGGTCGAGGATGGCGCTTAGATAGAGTCTGTGGATATCGTTTCCCTCGTACCACTTGAATTCTGTCACATCGGTGAGCCACTTCTCGTTGGGCTTTGCGGCATAAAATCGCCTGTTCAAAAGGTTCTCTGCAAGGTACTGCGGGTTCTTTGCCTGTCTGGTGCAGCCATGGTTGTTGTACTTGATTGTAGAACGGATATCTCTGGTCCGGCAGATGCGGAGCACCCGCTTGTCATTGACATGGATACCATGGTCATGGCGTAGATCGTCATTGAGTCTCCGGTAGCCCTTGTCTGGACTTTCCTCATGGATCTTCTCAATCGTATCCGCAAGGCGTTCATTCTCCGCAGTTCGTCGGCCCAGCCTACCGGAAGCCCATCTGTGGTAGGCCGAGCGTGCCACATGGAGCGACTCACAGGCCAGTTCGATCGGATACCCCTTTTCTTCGTGTGCTTCCCGGATTGCAGCATAGATATGGCGCTGTTTCACTTCCGAAAGGCATCTCTCCTCTCGATCTCGTCCAATTTTTTTAGCAGGTCACGCTCCATTTCCGCCAGATACAGCTTGTGCTTGAGCTGCTCGATCTCGATCTGAGCCTTCTCCAGTTCGGTCCGGGGGGCCTGATCCTTCTTGCGCTTTCCGCGCCGGTCCTCCAGACCGGATTCGCCCATCTCCTCAAACCGCAGCGTCCATGTGCGTACCTGCTGGTAGCTTACTTTATACTTCAAGGCCATCTCACCATAGTTTTTTCCACTGGCCAGACAGTCCTTGACGATCTGAACACGTTCTTCCTGCGTGGTGTCTCGCCCTTGCCTCATGTAACTTCTGCCTCCTGAATTCCTTCTGGAGTTAAAATCTCCATGGGCATTATACACCTTTATCCACTTTTGGAGGCTCCTTGTGCTGCGAATACAATATCTTTGGCAGATACTAAGTATACTATCTTTTCCAAACAAGTACTCCTTTACCGCAGCTTCTTTGACTTCCGGAGGATAGCAACGGTTCCTTTTTGATTGAACAAATGCATTTGACCCTTCCGCTCTATATAGAGCTATCCATAGTTCAATTGTTGATATGACTACTGATAATTTCGCCGCTGCAGATTTAAGCCCCATCTCACCCCGAAGGTATGCCTCTACGATTTGAGCCTTTTCTTCTGGACTGGCTTTTGTTTTCCGTGGCATAATAATGCTCCCCTTGATTTTCAGCAAATTTGTTTTTTCACTGTTTCATCAAAGGGGAGCATATCACGAAGCGTTCCGCTACTGTTGTATTGTGGGGGTGTTAGGATGACAAGCGCAGAGTTGAAACACCGAGCGAAGCTGCAGGAGTGGTCGGCGCGGATACAGGATTGCCGCAGCAGCGGGCTACCAGTGCGGGCGTGGTGCAGACAAGAAAGAATCAACGCAACAACCTATTACCGTTGGGAACGGGAATTTCTGGCTTTGGCTGAAACAGAGCCGTGCTCGAGCGTGTCGGCCGTCAGGTTTGCAGAGCTTTCGGCACCGAAACAGGTATCACGCAACGTTGCGGAACGTTCCGCAACGTTGCATATTGGAAACGCCAGTCTGGACATTTACCCCGGTTGTGACGCGGAACAGCTGAGACTGCTGGTGGAGCTCCTACGCCTATGCTGAACGATTTCACCGGTGCAGATCAAGTCTATATCGCCTGTGGCTACACAGATCTGCGTAAAGGCATAGACGGCCTGGCGCGCCTCGTCCAGCAGCAGTTTGAACTGGATCCATTTACCAACACGCTGTTCCTGTTTTGCGGACGGCGGCGAGACCGTATCAAGGGCTTGTACTGGGAAAAAGATGGCTTCATCCTGCTGTACAAGCGACTGGAGCAGGGCGCGTATCAATGGCCGCGCCCAGAATCTGAGGTGAAGACTTTAACGCCGCAGCGGTACCGCTGGCTCATGGAGGGACTGCAAATCGAGCAGCCGAAAGCCCACCGTCCGGTGACAGGATTGAGCGCAGTCTAAGTAAGGAAGAATGTCCAAAAACCATTGAAAATACTGGCTCTTCTCTCTGCCTTGTGGTATAATTTCCTTATGGAAAACAGAGAGATGCAGACAAGCAACACGGAAGAAATGGTGACCATTTCCCGTGCGGAATATGAGCGCTTGCAGCAGGAAAAAGCACGGAATGCAAAGCTGGAAGCAAAGCTTGCTGCCCGTGAACAGGAACAGGCTCAAGTCATTACCAGCCTGACGCTGCAAAATGAGTGGCTGCTGGAGCAGCTGAAGCTGTCTAAAAAGAAGCTGTTTGGCCGTTCTTCAGAGCAGGCGGAGCAGCTGGTCATGGACCAGTTGAGCCTGACCTACAATGAGCTGGAGGCCTATGCTTTCGGCACCAAAGCCGCCACGGAGAAGCAGATCACCGTGAAGGCGCACGAGCGCAAACGGCAGTCCGGCAATGTGCTGGATGTCGTTCCGGAGGGTACTCCCACCGAGGTGGTGGAGCACCGCCTGCCGGAGGATGAACGGATCTGCTCTGTCTG
>CEAJ01008504.1_pt1 | contig 14486 bp, 8 predicted proteins | sample 554971 | NCBI WGS metagenome assembly CEAJ01 (sample SAMEA3182047, study PRJEB8094) | gut metagenome | biome: human; feature: gut; material: Stool; isolation source: human stools | place: Canada | collected 2011-11-29
TGTACATCCTACTCCGTTTCCGTAACATTGCCTATTCTATCGGTTCTGTATGCGCATTGGCTTGTGACACTATTATCATTTTGGGTGCATATTCCATGTTCTGGGGTGTCCTGCCATTCTCTCTGGAAATCGACCAGACATTTATCGGTGCTATCCTGACAGCTATCGGTTACTCAATCAATGATAAGGTGGTAATCTTCGATCGTGTGCGTGAATTCTTCAGCTTGTATCCGAAACGAAACAAGAAGGTATTGTTCAACGATTCACTGAACACTACTTTGGCACGTACCATCAACACTTCACTGAGCACATTAATTGTATTGCTGTGTATCTTCATCCTCGGTGGTGACTCTATCCGCAGCTTTGCATTCGCAATGATTCTGGGTGTTGTATTCGGTACACTGTCCTCTTTGTTCGTTGCTTCTCCTATCGCTTACATGTTGATGAAGCATAAGAAAGAAACAGAACAAGCAGTTGTTGAAGAAATAAAATAAACCTACTAATAATAGGTAAAATATGGAAAAGAGGAAATCTCCTAGGAGTTTTCCTCTTTTCTTATATAGATACCAAAGAACATATTAGTCGTCCCCCCCCAAAAAAGTATCTTCTCGGAAGGGGGTAATTCACTATACGACTGAATAAGGCTCGATATGCAACAGGAGAAGATCCATATGTTTCTATACGCAGAACTTTTCCATTGAGAATTATATATCACTCATTATTTCCAGGAGATGAAACATTGCAACCGGATTTTCGGACTGACCTCAAAAAAAGGATGCCAGTATCATGACTGACATCCTTTCGTAGCCTCGAGGGGAATCGAACCCCTATCTAAAGTTTAGGAAACTTCTATTCTATCCGTTGAACTACAAGGCCCTTATGCATACTTTCTGTATATAACAATAGAATACGGGTACAAAGATAGTGTATTCTGCCGATTTTCCGAAAAAAGTTTTGTTAATCCGATTAACTTTACGAAATTTGTCCGTCAACAAAATGATAATATCACATTTTTTAATGTAACATATAGTAATTCGTAAGTTATGGCAAATGACATGATGGTCAAAGAACTGGAGCAAGTGGTAGTCCGCTTCTCCGGAGACTCCGGCGACGGTATGCAGCTCGCCGGCAACATCTTTTCAACAGTTTCGGCTACGGTAGGTAATGACATCAGCACATTCCCTGACTATCCGGCAGACATCCGCGCACCGCAAGGTTCGCTGACAGGCGTATCCGGTTTTCAGGTGCACATCGGTGCAAAGAAAGTCTATACCCCCGGTGACAAATGCGATGTGCTGGTAGCTATGAACGCTGCAGCATTGAAAACGCAATATAAGTTTGCCAAATCTACCGCATGTATCATCATTGATACAGATGCATTCCAAAAGTCGGATTTGGAAAAGGCGGCTTTCAAGACAGACGATCCCATTGAAGAAATGGGAATCAAGCAGGATGTCATTGCCGCTCCTATCTCCAAAATGGTAAAAGACTGCCTTGCCGACACTGGTATGGACAACAAATCCATGCTGAAATGCCGCAATATGTTCGCAGTGGGGTTGGTGTGTTGGCTGTTCAACCGCGACTTGAAAATAGCCGAAGACTTCATACGCGAGAAATTTGCCAAGAAACCCGAAATTGCAGAAGCCAATATCAAGGTTATCCGCGCCGGATACGACTACGGACATAACACCCATGCATCCGCTGCACATACTTATAAGATTGAAAGTAAAGTAAAAACGCCCGGACGCTATATGGACATCACCGGCAACAAAGCCACAGCTTACGGTTTCATTGCCGCTGCCGAAAAAGCGGGTCTGAAACTTTATCTGGGTTCCTATCCCATTACTCCGGCAACCGATGTATTGCATGAGTTGTCTAAGCATAAGTCACTGGGAGTAATGACTGTACAATGCGAAGACGAGATTTCCGGCTGCGCATCTGCCCTCGGTGCATCCTTTGCTGGGGCATTGGCTGTCACTTCCACCTCCGGACCGGGTGTCTGTCTGAAATCGGAAGCGATGAATCTGGCTGTTATTATGGAGTTACCACTTGTTGTGCTTGATGTACAGCGCGGTGGTCCTGCAACAGGTCTGCCCACCAAGTCCGAACAAACCGACCTTCTGCAAGTACTTTTCGGACGCAATGGCGAAAGCCCCATGCCCGTACTTGCCGCTACCTCACCGACAGACTGCTTTGAATGTGCCTATATGGCATCCAAAATAGCTTTGGAGCATATGACTCCCGTTGTATTGCTTACAGATGCTTTCGTAGCCAACGGTTCAGCTGCCTGGAAACTGCCCAAGCTTGCCGATTATCCCGCTATCGTTCCACCTTATGTACGTCCCGACATGCAGGGTACATGGACTCCCTACCAGCGTGACGAAAAGACCGGCAGCCGCTATTGGGCTATCCCCGGAACAGAAGGTTTCACTCACGTCCTCGGTGGTCTGGAGAAAGATAACAAGACAGGAGCCATCTCTACCGACCCCGAAAACCACGATTTGATGACCCGACTACGCGCCGAAAAGATTGCCAAAATTGAAGTTCCCGATGTGGAAGTGGAAGGCGACAAAGACGACGCCGACCTGCTGATCGTTGGTTTCGGCGGTACTTACGGACATCTGCACGCGGCTATGGACGAACTTCGCGCAGCTGGCAACAAAGTGGCTCTCGCCCACTTCAAATTCATCAACCCGTTGCCCAAGAATACGGAAGAAGTGATGAAACGCTACAAGAAAGTAGTGGTGGCAGAGCAGAACATGGGACAGTTTGCCGGATACCTGCGTATGAAAGTAGATGGTTTCGTTCCCTACCAGTTCAATCAGGTAAAAGGTCAGCCTTTCCTGGTAAATGAGTTAGTACAAGCATTTGAGGAGATTATCAAAAACTAAAAACGAAAAGAACTATGTGCGAATATACAGCAAAAGACTTCAAGAAAGGGCAACCCCGTTGGTGTCCGGGTTGCGGCGACCACTTTTTCCTCGCATCTCTGCATAAGGCAATGGCCGAAATTGGCGTTCCACCGCACCAAACAGCAGTAATCTCAGGTATAGGTTGCTCCAGCCGTCTACCCCACTATATGAATACGTATGGTATGAATACCATTCATGGACGAGCTGCAGCCATTGCCACAGGTTGCAAGGTTACCAATCCGGAGCTCGCCGTATGGCAAGTGAGTGGAGACGGTGACGGACTTGCCATTGGCGGTAATCACTTTATCCATGCCAACCGCCGTAACATCAACCTGAATATGATTCTGCTAAACAACCGCATCTACGGTTTGACGAAAGGACAATACTCCCCAACATCTCCTCGCGGCTTCGTCAGCAAGTCATCCCCTTACGGCACGGTAGAGGATCCGTTCCAGCCGGCAGAGCTTTGCTTCGGTGCACGAGGACACTTCTTTGCGCGTGCAGTAGCGACAGATGCAGCCGGAACAATAGAGATTCTGAAAGCAGCCTACAACCATAAAGGCGCCAGTGTCTGCGAAATTCTCCAAAATTGTGTAATCTTTAATAACGGAACACACGATTCCGTTGCCAAAAAAGAAGACCGGGCCAAGAACGCTATCTACTTAGAGCATGGCAAGCCTATGCTTTTCGGCGAGAACAACGAATATGGACTAATGCAAGAAGGTTTCGGCCTGAAAGTGGTGAAACTCGGTGAAAACGGCATTACTGAAAAGGACATCCTTATCCACGATGCTCATTGCGAAGATAATACCTTGCAACTGAAACTTGCCCTAATGGAAGGTCCTGATTTTCCGATAGCCCTCGGCGTAATCCGCGATGTGGAAGCCCCTACCTACGACGATGCCGTACATGCACAGATCGAAGAGGTATCTGCCAAAAAGAAGTACCATAATTTCGAGGAATTACTGATGACAAATGACACCTGGGAAGTGAAATAGCCTTTCCCGGTACAAGTTTTCAACCTATATTCATTCCCCTTTCATCTTTCATATCCCCTTATAAACAAGGGAATATAAAAGATGAAAGGGGTTTTTTTATGCCTTACACGAAACTCAGGAACTGAAGAAACATAGCTGTGGAATGACGGCGCATCCTGTGGATTTTTTCCACAACATTCCACACCATGCATGCACATATTATAAGTATTTATAAAAAATAAACATCTGAATATCATATACATAAACTATCAAAAAAACGCCCCATACCATTTTTGGCATACCGCTTGTCCCATAATATCAGCAAAAAATCCAACGGATTTTAATTATACAAGCAATAATTTGTGGAAATATGAAGTCTATCAAAAAAAAATGGAGCTGTGCTTCACATTGCAAGCTACATTTTCAAAAGGTATTAGGTATTATGATTGTAGCATTGGCATTCCTATTGACCGGAAATGCCAATGCACAGGAAAGCAAAACAATTAAAGGTGTTGTAAGAGATGCGACAGGTGAGCCGCTTATCGGCGCCAGTGTCATAGAGAAAGGCACTAACAACGGCGTCATTACGGATGTGGAGGGGAGTTTTATACTGACAGTCCCCACCGACGCAACATTATCCATTGCCTATATGGGCTATGCCACCCGCGAAATCAGATTGGCAAAACGAAAAAAACAAGGTGATCTGAAAGTGACGTTGAGAGAAGACTCGCAACAGCTGAAAGAAGTAGTTGTTACAGCCATGGGCATCAAGAAAGACACCAAACGATTAGGCTATGCCGTCAGCACCATCGAATCGGATGAAATAGTAAAGGCCGGAGCAACCAACTTCGCATCCGCCATGTACGGCAAAGCGCCGGGTATCCGCATTACACAGACACAAGGAGGTGCTGCCGGCGCAGTATCTATCAATGTACGCGGACTGACATCTATTACAGGCAACAATCAACCGCTCATCATTCTGGACGGCGTACCTATCCGCAACGGCGGAACGGGCAAGAGCACCGATTTCGCTGAATTCGGTAACGACGGACAGATACGTTCCAATGGTTTGGTAGACATTAATCCGGAGGACATCGAAAGCGTGAGCGTGTTGAAGGGAGCTTCAGCTACGGCGCTCTACGGTTCAGAAGCTGCAAACGGTGCAGTAGTCATCACCAGTAAACGCGCCAAAAGCGGTAAGCTGACAGTGGATTTCACAGCACAGGTAACCGCCAATCTGCCCGCCTACCTGCCGAAAGTGCAGACCGTATACGGTCCGGGACGTTACAACACAGAATATAGCGATTACGAGAAGCAGACAGGCGGTTTCTACCAGCGTACAATGAATGGTGAAAGTTACAAAAGCCTGTATAGCACAACCATGTCCTTCGGCCCGAAATATGACGGAAGCGACGTGTTATATTGGGACGGTAAGGTTCGCCCCTATCTTCCGACTACGGACAATCCCTGGAAAGAATTGTTCCGTACAGGGTGGAACCAAACGTACAACCTCGCCATTTCGCAAGGTACGGAGACGAGCAGTAACCGCTTCTCATACACCTTTATGGACGAGATGCCCAATTCACTGATCGGCAGTTTTACAAAGCACAACTTCAAATTGACCGGTTCCTACAAGCTGGCAAAACCGCTGACATTGGAATACTCACTGAACTATATCATACAAGACGTAAAAAACCGTCCTCAAACATCATTGAACCTATATGGCAGTTTCAGCAATATGTTCTCTTCTTTCATGGATATTCCTTATTTGAAACAGAGCTATGTCACCAGCCTGGGCTATCGCAACACCTATGCCGTAGGTGGTGACGCCACACTCACTCCGGACGAGGCATGGGCATACAATCCGGGATATTTGAATGGCGTATCGAATATGCTTTGGAACATGTACCATCATCACAGCAAGGAAACGGAGAACCGCCTCATCGGTATGGTACGCCCCACCTGGCAGATTACCAATTGGTTGAGTCTCCGCGCCCAACTTGCCACAGATATAACAGACACCAAGCAGACATTGGAATATGAAACAGAACGCCCTAACTCACTATACGACCCCAGCGGCAGTTTCCAAAGCATCAACCGCCGTTACGACATCGTATACGGTGATGTAATGTTGAATTTCAACTACAATATCCGCCGCTTCGACATTGCCGCTACGCTGGGCTGGACAGGACGTTACGAAAACATGAATAACATGCGCGTTTCCACCAACGGCGGTCTGGTTACGGAAAACTGGTTTGACCTCAACGCCAGCCGTTACACCGCCAGCAGCACACTGCAACGTATGGAACTGTTGAAGACAGGCTACATGGGTACACTGAGTCTGGGCTGGGACAACTACCTATTCCTCGAACTGACCGGACGACAAGAGCGTTCCTCCACACTGAAAGACAAAAGTTTCTTCTATCCTTCCGCCAACCTTAGTTTCCTGTTCTCGAACGCTTTCCGCATGCCGGCATGGTGGAATCATGGCAAGCTCCGCCTTTCATACGGAATCGTGGGTAACGCACCGGAAACCTATGCCGCCAATATCATCTACGAGCAAGGCTCGGACAACGGCTTCACATGGAACTATGTGCCTTCTTCATGGGGCAATGCCAACATCCGCCCTGAAAAAAAGTACGAATACGAAATCGGTCTTGAAAGCAAGTTCCTCAATAACCGCCTGGGCTTTGACGTGTCATACTACAACAACCGGGTGAAAGACCAGATACTGTCCACTCCACAGCCTTCATCCTCGGGTGTGAAGTATGTGCTGATGAATGTGGGAGAAGTAGCCAATGAAGGTTGGGACATCTCCGTCAGCGCCACTCCTGTACTGACCAAAAACTTCCGCTGGGACTTGACAGCCAACTACGGCATCTATCGCAACAAGGTTGTGAAACTTGCTGAAGGCGTGCCATACCTCGAAATATCCAACATCGGCGGAGGAGGTGCCAAGATACAAGCCGTAGAAGGCCGCCCAATGGGTGATATCTATGTACAGATGCCTCAAATGAACGAAAACGGCGATTATCTTGTATCGGACAAAGGACTTTACCTGAACCAGACAGATCTGCAAAGAGTGGGTAATATCAATCCTGACGGCGTAGGCGGTTTGTTCAGTTCATTCTCATATAAGAATATATTCCTGGATTTCAGCATCGACTTCCGCATAGGAGGCGATGTAATCAATGAAATGTACCAGTACTCCACCGCATCGGGTTTGACACCGGAATCCTTGCAATACCGCGATACAGAGCATGGAGGCTTGTCTTATTACTATCCGGGAAACAACAATGCCAGCGGCACACCTGTACAGGTGGATCCTTCATCAGGCGCCGGTCCGAACGGAGAGATTATTTATCATGACGGCATTATTCTGCCGGGTGTGGTGGCTTCTACGGGTGAAAAAAACACACGCATCATCCCCGCCGGCTACTACTACAACCAAACTTATAATTGGGGTACCCAGTCTGAACAACTCACATACCGCCACTCAGTATTCGACAATACGTATGTCAAACTGCGCGAACTGACTATCGGCTACCAGTTCCCGGAGAAGCTGACAGCCAAATTGGGAATGACCCGACTGAGCGTTTCCATATTCGGACGTAACTTGTTCTATTTCTACAAGGCACTGAAGAATTATGATGCAGAATCTTCCGTAGGAACATCCTGGGCAAGCCAGGCAGTAGTGGGCGGCTCTACTACTGCGACACGTAACTTCGGTGTTTCGTTGCGGGCGAGCTTTTAGGAAATAAAGGATAGAGAATTGAAGAATAAAAATTGAAAGTTAATGAAAATAGATATGAAAAAGATGAATATAGGGGCTTTCGTAGTATCGGGAGGGTTGTTATTGGCAGCTTCCGGCTGTACGGAGTCCGACTTTGACAGCAAATATGAAGATCCTTCAAAGGTCAACCAAGTCACCATCAGCAATCTGATGGTAGGAGTCTTCCAGAAAGTGAAAGATTATGATGTCTATGAATACGGACGTTTCTTCGGCTTCGACTCACAATTTGTGGGCAAATATGCGCAAACATTCGGTTACAGTTACTCCGGCGGCATGTATAGTCCGGGATATACACCTGCCATAGACGGGCAATGGGACAACCTGTATTCGGCACTGACTCAATACCGCAAAATGGAGTCACTGTATAATGAGGAAAACGACACTCAAAAAGCGCAGGACGAGGCGTTCATGCTGGCAGCCAAAGTGCAGTTGTATGATTTCTTTGCCGCTACCGTAGATATTTTCGGGGATATGCCCTTCTCCAAAGCATGTACCCTGCCGCTAACCAACGACGTTAACGGTTCCTACGCCCCTTACGACAAAGCCGAAGATATTTACAGAACAATTCTTGGCGAACTGAAAGAAATTGCCCCGCGTTTCCGTTTGGTAACCGTACCAAAAAATTTCAGCACTCAGGACTTCATCAATTTAGGGAATATGGAGAAATGGGAACGCTATGCAAACTCCCTGCGTCTACGCCTTGCCATGCGTGTAGCTACACAGGGAGCTTTACAGGAAGAAGGACGTGCAGCCATCAAGGAAATGCTGGAAAACCCTGCCGGTTATCCATTGGTAGAGGAGCAGGAAAACAATATCTTCATCATCAACCAAAAGTCCGGACAACTGAACTTTACCGCCGGCAGCGGGTTAGGCGACTGGACAACGAACCGCCTCGCTTCCGGCGCTATCATAGACCGCATGTTAAGCCATGGCAACTATGACATGAACAGCAGCGACCCGCAAAGCGGTGTTTATATCAAAGGTGAAGACGATCCCCGCATTTTGCTGAACTACAATCCCGTAAGCATCACCAACCGCCAAACCGGGCAAGTAGACGAGCACCGCTATCTCGGTACAGACCTCACTGTGGCAGATGAACTGACAGAGTATTACAATGCCCAGGCACAGGATGAGGTGAATACAGCCAACAAAGGCTTCTCACAAATCACTCAAAGAGGGTTCTTTTGGGAAAACGATAAATTCGACATGCTGATAATGACTTCACCCGAGATACACTTTCTGAAAGCAGAGACTTATGCCATGGGATATGGGGTGACACAAGACATGTCGAAAGCAGAAGAAGAATTCAAGACGGCTGTCAGCCAGTCCGTCACGCTCTATTACTACTATGACTCAATCGGTTCGGGAGAGAACTGCCGCCGCTACGATGCCCCTGCCTCCGAAGAGATTGCAGACTTTGCCGATGCAAAATGGAACAGTGCTGCGTATGCGGACAAGTTGGATGCCATCATTACGCAAAAATGGCTGCACTTCGGTTTTCTTACCAGCCGCGAGGCATGGAGCGACATCCGCCGTACAGGTTATCCCTCAGGACTAATATTTCCCGAAGTATCGGGCACTATCCCCCGCGTACCGAACCGCTGGCGATATCCCAGCACAGAGGTGAATTATAATCCCTACTATAAAGACGTAGCCGCCAAAGACACCTATACGGAAAAACTGTTTTGGGCTAAATAGGGAGACATAAGCTCCCCATCCGGGCAAGGTAAGACATCAATACGGATTACAACTTATCTCCGAATGACAAGTCTCCGGCATCCCCCAATCCCGGAACAATGTACGAATGTTCGTTCATCTCCGGATCAATGGCACCGCACCATAAAGAGACCTCATCACCGGGAAACAGATTCTGCAAATGCTCCACCCCTTGCCGGCTGGCAATAACACAAGCAATCTGCAATTTAGCAGGCGTACCTTTGGTGAGGAAAGCCTTCCAGGCAAGCTCCATACTCTCGCCCGTAGCAAGCATAGGGTCCACCAGTAACAGGGTCTTGCCGGTGAGGTCGGGAGTAGCGATGTATTCGATATGCACATCCACAGTGCGGCACTCTTTATCCTTATAGTAGCGGTAAGCAGAAACGAAAGCGTTGTCCGCACGATCGAATACATTCAGAAAACCGGCATGCAAAGGAAGTCCGGCGCGAAAAACGGTAGCAATCACTACATCATCGTCGAACGTACTGACAGGAGCTATTCCCAACGGCGTTTGCACTTGTTTCTCGGAATAGGCCAGTTCCTTACTCATTTCATACGCCATGATTTCTCCGATACGTTCGATGTTGCGGCGGAAACGCATACGGTCGGACTGCACTTGCACGTCACGTATCTCCGCCATGTATTGGTTCAAGACCGAGTTAGTCTCGGCAAAGTTTATAACTCTCATAGTAGGACATCAATTTCATTGCAAAGTAAATGATTTCTGTCCAATTTGCAACATTCAGTTTGCAGATATTGTTATGGTTTTATAAAAGATTTCCTATTACAGAAAAATTTCTCTAATTGGATGTTTCTTTTAAAATAAAGTATTACTTTTGTAGTCGCAAAAACAAGGGGCTTACCAAAAGGTGCGTTTTTCATGAATCCTCCCCCCTTGTGATAAGGCGAAAAGAAACGAATTATAAACCAAATACCAATTTTTAAAATCTTAAAAGAAATGGCAAATTTAGATTTAAGCAAGTACGGTATCAAAGACGTGAAGGAAATCCTCCACAACCCGTCTTATGATGTATTGTTCGCTGAAGAGACCAAACCGGGTCTGGAAGGCTTCGAAAAAGGTCAAGTAACCGAACTGGGTGCTGTGAACGTAATGACAGGTATCTATACCGGACGTTCTCCTAAAGATAAATTCTTTGTAATGAACGAAGCCAGCAAGGACTCTGTATGGTGGACTTCCGAAGAATACAAAAACGATAACAAACCTTGCTCTGAAGAAGCATGGGCCGATCTGAAAGCTAAGGCTGTAAACCAGTTGAGCGGCAAGCGTCTGTTCGTTGTCGATACTTTCTGCGGTGCCAACGAAGCTACCCGCATGAAAGTACGTTTCATCATGGAAGTAGCATGGCAGGCTCACTTCGTAACTAACATGTTCATCCGCCCCACTGCTGAAGAACTTGCTAACTACGGAGAACCTGATTTCGTATCATTCAACGCTTCCAAAGCAAAAGTTGACAACTACAAGGAACTGGGTCTGAACTCTGAAACAGCTACTGTATTCAACTTGAAAACCAACGAGCAAGTTATCCTGAACACTTGGTATGGTGGTGAAATGAAGAAAGGTATGTTCTCTATCATGAACTACAAGAACCCGCTTCGCGGCATCGCTTCTATGCACTGTTCTGCCAACACCAACATGGAAGGCACTGACTCTGCTATCTTCTTCGGTCTGTCCGGTACAGGTAAGACTACTTTGTCTACCGACCCGAAACGTCTGCTGATCGGTGACGACGAACATGGTTGGGACGACGAAGGCGTATTCAACTACGAAGGCGGTTGCTATGCTAAGGTTATCAACTTGGACAAAGACAGCGAACCCGATATCTACAATGCTATCAAACGTGACGCTCTGTTGGAGAACGTAACAGTTGATGCCAACGGTAAGATCGACTTCGCAGATAAGAGCACTACTGAAAACACTCGTGTTTCTTATCCTATCTATCACATCAACAACATCGTTAAGCCGGTATCCAAAGGTCCTCACGCTCATCAGGTAATCTTCCTGTCTGCTGATGCCTTCGGTGTATTGCCTCCGGTATCTATCCTGAACCCGGAACAAGCTCAGTACTACTTCCTGTCTGGTTTCACTGCTAAGTTGGCAGGTACAGAACGCGGTATCACTGAACCGACTCCGACATTCTCTGCTTGCTTCGGTGCTGCTTTCTTGAGCTTGCATCCTACTAAATATGCAGAAGAATTGGTTAAGAAGATGAACAAGGTTGGCGCTAAGGCTTACTTGGTTAACACCGGTTGGAACGGTAGCGGCAAGCGTATCTCCATCAAAGATACTCGTGGTATCATCGACGCTATCCTTGACGGTTCCATCGACAAGGCTCCGACAAAGGTTATCCCTTACTTCGACTTCGTTGTTCCGACAGAATTGCCGGGTGTTGATCCGAAGATCCTCGATCCTCGCGACACTTACGAATGTGCTTGCAAGTGGGAAGAAAAAGCAAAAGACTTGGCAGGACGCTTCATCAAGAACTTCGCTAAGTTCACAGGTAACGAAGCCGGTAAGGCTTTGGTTGCTGCCGGTCCGAAACTCTAATAAAACCGGATTACATATTTTTAAGGCGGCTTCCGTTTTCGGAAGCCGCTTTTTTTGTTAGATTTGCGACGAAGCGAATCACCAATATAATACAGAATATGAAGAGTTTAAAGTTTATGCTGTTAGGCGCAGGCCTATTAATGTTGTCCGCATGCGGACCGCAGGCACAGAAAGAGAGCGAAAGCACCGTTACAGAGAAAAGCAACTCGGACGCGGTGATTGAAACAATCATGTCACGCCGCAGCATCCGCAAGTACAAACCGGAAGCAGTAAATCGCGACACAATGAAAATCATCCTGGACTGTGGCATCAATGCCCCCAACGGACAGAACAAACAGTCCTGGGCAGTACGCGTAGTGGACAATCCGGAGTTTCTCAACGGAGTGAGCGAAGTGTTCAAACAGAAGAACCCCCAAGCGGCGGGAGATCCCAATTTCAAGAATATGTTCCGCAATGCGCCCACTGTGGTGTTCATCGGCCATGACATCTCCTATGACTGTTCCCAGATAGACTGCGGGCTGCTGGGTGAGAATATGGTATTGGCAGCCTGGTCTATGGGAATAGGTTCCTGTTGCCTGGCAAGCCCCACACGCTTCATCGCCGACACGCCCGAAGCTGCCGAATACCTCAAAAGACTGGAATTCCCCGAAGGCTACAAGCTGCTCTATTGCATCGCTTTCGGCTATCCGGACGAAGCGCCTGCCGCCAAACCGAGAGATACCGCCAAGGTGAAATACATAGATTGACGTACAACAAAAGAAGGAGTGCCCCACCTTTCAGTGAAGCACTCCTTTCCATATATAACAACTAAAATATTAGAATCAATTCTTATTGGCACGTTTACGCTCCGTTTCGTCCAGAATAACCTTACGCATGCGCATGGACTTGGGAGTAACCTCTACGTATTCATCTCCCTTGATATATTCCAGCGCTTCTTCCAAAGAGAACTGTACCGGTGGAATCAAGCGTGCTTTTTCGTCAGAACCGGAAGCACGCATATTGGTCAGTTTCTTGGATTTGGTTACGTTCACCACAAGGTCGTTGTCGTGAGAGTGTTCGCCTACAACCTGTCCGGCATACACCTCTTCCTGCGGGAAGATGAAGAACTTTCCGCGGTCCTGCAGTTTGTCTATGGCATAAGCAAAAGCCGTACCCGACTCCATAGCTATGATAGAACCGTTAGTGCGGCGTTCAATTTCGCCTTTATAAGGTTGGTATTCCTTAAAGCGGTGCGCCATGATAGCTTCACCGGCAGATGCAGTCAGCACATTCGTACGCAAACCGATGATACCGCGTGACGGCATATTGAATTCAAGGTTGACGCGCTCTCCGGCACTTTCCATTTTCACCATTTCACCCTTACGGCGGGTCACCATATCAATGATCTTGCTGGCATATTCTTCGGGAACGTTGACTGTGAGTTCTTCGATAGGTTCGTTCTTCACGCCGTCTATCTCCTTAAAAATCACCTGTGGCTGCCCCACCTGCAATTCATATCCTTCACGACGCATCGTCTCAACCAATACGGAGAGGTGGAGGACACCGCGACCGGAAACCACCCATTTACCGTCTTCCTCACTTTTGCGTACGCGAAGTGCGAGGTTCTTATCCAGCTCCTTCATCAGACGGTCGTGGATGTGACGGGAAGTAACGAACTTGCCCTCCTTACCAAAGAACGGAGAATCGTTTATGGTGAACAGCATGCTCATTGTCGGCTCGTCAATGGCGATAGGCGGCAATGCCTCAGGATTTTCATAGTCGCAGATCGTATCTCCGATCTCAAATCCTTCGATACCTACCAGCGCACAAATGTCACCGGAAGAAACTTCCGCAACTTTCACACGCCCCATGCCTTCAAAAGTATGCAGTTCCTTAATCTTTGACTTGACGATCGAACCGTCGCGTTTCGCCAAAGATACGTTCATGCCTTCTCTCAAAGTGCCGCGATGCACACGGCCTACGGCAATACGACCGGTATAAGAGGAATAGTCCAATGATGTCACCAGCATTTGCGGCGTACCTTCCAGCTGCGTGGGAGCCGGGATATTCTCCAGGATACAATCCAGCAAAGGATAAATATTATCCGTCGGCTTCTGCCAGTCGGTGCTCATCCAGTTATTTTTTGCCGAACCGTAAATAACGGGGAAATCCAACTGGTCTTCCGTTGCTTCCAGGCTGAACATCAAGTCGAATACCATTTCATAGACTTCTTCGGGACGACAGTTCGGCTTGTCCACCTTGTTCACAACAACGATGGGTTTCAGGCCGATCTGCAAAGCTTTCTGCAATACAAAACGCGTCTGCGGCATCGGACCCTCAAAAGCGTCCACCAACAAGATACATCCGTCGGCCATGTTCAATACGCGTTCCACCTCACCGCCGAAGTCGCTGTGCCCCGGAGTGTCGATAATATTAATCTTAGTGTCTTTATAATTGATAGAAACGTTTTTGGAAAGGATTGTTATTCCTCGCTCACGCTCCAAATCATTGTTATCCAACATTAATTCACCTGTGCTCTGGTT
>CEAJ01002363.1_pt1 | contig 14375 bp, 8 predicted proteins | sample 554971 | NCBI WGS metagenome assembly CEAJ01 (sample SAMEA3182047, study PRJEB8094) | gut metagenome | biome: human; feature: gut; material: Stool; isolation source: human stools | place: Canada | collected 2011-11-29
GAATATAGATTCCGTTCTCAAAATCTCATATTTTGGCAAAACCGCCGAAAGGCGGCGACGCAAAGCCAGATGGGTCTAACGCCTCTCCGAATGGAGAACACGCTATGACAGCCGGTTGCACCCTTACTGATGTATTCGTTTGTCACTGCTCCGTCCGGCCTTGCTGGAACGGAGCTTTTTTCGTGAGGGGGTGGCTGACGATCCGACGAACATTTCGAGCGTTTTGCGCGGAAGAGGGAAAGACTGCTTTGCTTGCCCAGTGGGATATTGAGCGAAATTTACCACTCACGCCGAAGGATGTGACCTACGGAAGCCATCAAAAGGTATGGTGGCGATGCCCCCAAGGCCATTCCTACCGTTCCAAAGTCAGAATCCTCGCGCGGGGAACGGGCTGTCCCGTCTGTGCGGGCCGCGTTGTTCTGCCGGAGGAGGAGCGCAAGGCCCTCCCGCGGCTCGCGCTGGGCGCGGAGATCGTGTGGGTGCCGAATCTCGCCGAGTGGCCTGAGCTGCCGCGGCTCTGCCTCGGCACAAGTCGGCATTTTCTGCTGGAGCTTCCGTTCCGCCCGTGGACGGATCAGCTCATCAACCGGCTCTACGAGCTGCCCGGGCGCACGGGACTCACCCCCGTGATCGCCCATATCGAGCGATACCTCAAAAACCAGAAATCCCAGCATATCGAAGCCGTGCTCTCGATGGGCGTGCCCGTGCAGGTCAGCGCGGAGCCGCTGCTCCATCCGCTGCGGCGCGGCGCTGTGCTCAGGCTCCTGCGGGAGCGGAGCGCGCAGCTCATCGCCTCCGATACGCACGACCCGCACTCTCGTCCGCCGAACCTCGGCGATGCGCTCGCGGTCGTCCGGCGGAGGCTGGGCGACGGCAAGGCCGACTCGCTCGCCGCGCGAAGCGGCGAAATCCTCACGCACCCGCCGGAAACCAATATCCGGTCTATATAGAAGAATCTATTATATCATAGGAGGAAGAGTATGAAACATATCACAAGCAAGCTCCTGTCTCTGCTGCTCTGTCTGGCCATGCTGATGAGCATGGTCCCCGCGGCGTATGCAGATGTCGAGACAGAGGGCGCGAGCGGGAAGAATACCCCGACCGAAACAAACGGCGGCGCGTCCGAACAGGATGACGCTTATGATGACGCGCCTGATACCGCCGTGGTTCAGAGCACGGCTGCCGCGACCACCGATGCTGCCAAAGTCGGCGAAACGGGCTACACCACCCTCGACGATGCCATCAAGGCAGCGAAGGACGGCGACACCGTGACCCTGCTTGCTGACCGCACCGAGGATGTGACCATCACCACGAGCATCACCCTCGACCTCAACAGCAAGACGCTGACGAACACCAACGCCGGTAAGGCCACCATCTCTGTGACCGGCGGCACGGTTACGGTCAAGAACGGTACTGTGATTGGCGGCGCCAGCTACTACAACATCGAGGTCACGAAGAACAGCAATGCCGGCCTGATCCTTGAGAATGTCACCGCTACCGCTGGCAACACCGGCTCGTCCATGATCGACAACTGGGGCACGCTGACGATCAACAGCGGTAGTTATACCGGCGGCATGAACACCGTCAAGAGTGAGGAAGGTTCCACGCTCGTTATCAACAACGGTACGTTCACCTGCGATTATGGTAAGAAGTGGAGCTACACCGCGACCATTCTGGTTTACGGCGACACCACCATCAACGGCGGTACGTTCATCCAGGAGACCACGAATACCAGTTCGTATGCAAAGGTCGTTATGACTGGTATTGTGGAGGGCTATGAAGCTATCACCAGAGTCACTGACGGTACTTTCACGAACGAAAAGCTCAGCGGAATTTTCTACGCTTATGGCAAAGCGACCTCCGACAACTTTGAAGTCTCCGGCGGTACGTTCAATAAGAGCATTTCAGATGGCTACTGCGCTGACGGCTTCATCCCGACCAAGAACGCAGATGGCACCTACGGTGTCAAGGAAGGCAAGTATGTCGCCGCAGTTGGCAGCAAGAAGTACGAAACCCTTGCGGACGCCATTAGACTGGCTGCAAAGGGTAAGACCGTGAAGCTTCTGGACGATGTTACCGAGAACATTGAGATTGCAAAGGCTAAGAACTTTACACTCGATCTGAACGGTCACACGATCAACGGCGGCACAGTTAAAGACAAGGCGACCATCACGAACTACGGCACGGTCACGATTACCGACAAATCCACGGCCAAGACCGGCACGATCAAGCGTGACGATCAGGGCGTGGAAGGCGAAACGTCCTACTACGTCATCCGCAACATCGGCACGATGACGATTGAGCAGGCGAACGTGGTCAACAATTCCGGCTACAGGAAGACGAACCCCTCTGGTTCGATGGTTGGCTCCTCGCTGATCTGCAATGGCGGCGATGTGGGAGCTACCCTGACCATCAATGGCGGCACGTTTACGCAGATGAACTTCCTTGTGGTCAAGAACGATGCGCTCGGTACGCTGAATGTCACCGGCGGTACATTTACCTCCAAACATTCTGCAATTCAGAACTGGTTCAAGGCCAACATCACTGGCGGTGAGATCAACGGCCAGCTGTGGACGGATAGCTGGGCAGTAGGCGAATCCGTTGGCGAAACGACCATCGGCGGCAATGCCACGGTCAAGGGCGAAATCGTGATGGACATCACCGGTTCCGTCAAGCCCACGCTCGAAATCTCCGGCGGCAACTTTGATGTCACATGGAGGATTACCAATGCCGCAGCCAAGGCAGGCGCAAAGCCCGCTGTCTCCGGCGGCACGTTCTCCAGTGCGGTCAAGCCCGAGTATTGCGCCCCCGGCTTCGTCCCCAAGGCTAACAGCGACGGCACTTACGGCGTCACTAGACATTCCTCCGGCAGCAGCTCCTACGACCCGACCTACTCCGTCTCTACCCCGAGCAAGACCGAGAACGGCAGCGTGACCGTCAGTCCGAAGAGCGCCAGCAAGGGCGACACCGTGACCGTCACCGTCAAGCCCGACAGCGGCTACGTCCTCGAGACCCTGACCGTCACCGACAAGAACGGCAATGAGCTGACGCTCAAGGACAAGGGCAACGGCAAGTACACCTTCACCATGCCTGCGGGCAAGGTCGAGGTCAAGGCGACCTTTATGGAAGATAACAGCGTCTTGAACTTCTTCTACGACGTGCCCAACGACGCGTTCTTCTATGAGGCCGTCAAGTGGGCGGTCAAAAGCGGCGTGACGAACGGCCTGTCTGACACGATGTTTGGCCCCTACGAGTCCTGCACGCGTGCGCAGATCGTGACGTTCCTGTGGCGCGCCGCCGGCAGCCCCGAGCCGAAGACCGCAAGCAGCTTCACGGATGTTTCCGCGAGCGCTTACTATGCCAAGGCGGTTGCCTGGGCCGTTGAGAACGGCATCACGAACGGCATGACCGAGACGACATTCGCGCCCGATGCGACCTGCACGCGCGGCCAGAGCGTGACGTTCCTGCACCGTGCGCTCAAGGGTACTGCGAGCGGCAGTGCGAACTTCACCGACGTGAAGCCCGACGCGTTCTACGCCGATGCGGTCAGCTGGGCGGTCAAGAACGACGTGACGAACGGTACTTCCAACACGACGTTCAGCCCCAACGCGGACTGCACGCGCGCGGAGATCGTGACGTTCCTGTATCGCGCCTATCAGGGCAAGTAAAAAAGCAAATACTCAACTTACAAGGCAGGCACCCAGATTCGGGTGCCTGCCTTGTAGCAAGAGGTACTGCTCAGAGGTTAGATGCCACGGCAGCAAAATGTTCGTCCCATTTGCGCCGGTAGCTATATCGGCGGGGAAAATATATTAGAGAGAAAAAGGAGAAGTAACATGGCAGTTCGTAGATTAAAAGGTTTATACTTAAAATCAGAAGGTAAATACTTAAAAGACTACCCTTCGCGTTATGTTGAACAGACAGAGGCACTTTTTGAATGGCGGCAGAGCGCACCGAAGCAGGATATCGAACTTCATAAGAGAGCTGAGAAGTTTTCCGGCCTGTTCAGGGAAGTATCCGCTGGGTAAAGTGCTTTGCTACAAAGTGCCCGGTTTTCCGTGTGAAGCATTGGTTGAGGATACAGAGAATTCGTAAGTGCGTTACTTGCTTTTAACGCAAAATGGGGACGTATATGAGGACATAGTCTTTTCTAACACTTTTCTAACACATTCCGGCAAAAGGCTGTTTTTGGGCACAAAAAGTAATCATAATAGAGAAAGTAACGCTCCCAAGATCAAGATGATCTCGGGAGCGGTTTTGCGTTCAGATGACGGCGGTATATGGCCATAAGACAGGTTTAGTAGAATGCTTCTCTTTCTACTCATCCTACGTTGTGGAACATTTAATGGGAAGTGCCTGCCTACTTGGTCAGAATGTTCGGCAGCTGGGCGCGCAGGGCGGCCACGCCCTCGGCAGAGCCGAGGTCATAGCGCTCCACCATGTTCAAAACAGACTGCAAAGAGGTTTTCGGGTTGCACCACAGGTCCGGGGCGTAGCCCTTGCCCTCCACATTTTCCATACTGTAGATAAAGTGGAGTGCCTGACCGAACTGGAAGCCGATGCCGGAGTTTGGAAGCGTCCAGCCTCGCACATTTCCGACCAGCTGCGCGCCTCTCGTCGGGCTGCCGATCACAAGGCAGTTGTCCAGTGTCCTGCAATAGGTCACGATGCTCTCGCCGGCGGAGCCGGACATGCTGTCTGTCAGAAGAAGAATCGGAGTGCTGTTTGCCAGCAGCTTTCCCTGAAACAGCTCATAGTCCTTATCGCCTGTCCGGAAGGCGGCAAACTCTTCACCCAGGTCCGCGTAGGCTTGGGTCCTATCGAACATAGCAGTGCCCCAGTTGGAGATAATCGTTTTCTGTTCGGGTTCTTCTCCCGTGTAGCTTTTCAGCCAGTTTTTGATAAAGTCTTCATCGCCGCCGCTGTTGGAGCGGGCATCAATGATGATGAGCTTCGCGTTTTTAAGGTCAGAACCGGTGCGGACGAACTCGTCCATTGTCTCCTCATAATTCCAGTCAAACCTGCGAATCGTTATCAAGGCGATACCGTTTGATTTCAGATAATGATAATCCGGGACCTGCGAACCGTCTTCCAGATAGGACTGGCTCAGCGACCATGTGAGCGAAACCGTTTTTGTTTCGCCGCCCTTTGTCAGAGTAATGATGTCTGTTGTATGTGCTGCTGTTGCAGGGCAGAACTGGCGCAGGGAATAGCACACGCGGCCGCTCTTTTCAAGATACGGCTGCATTTCCGCGTTCGCGTTGCCGCAGGAGGTATAGTACCACTTTTCGCTTTCCCCCAGCAGATAATACCCGTTCGCATCCTTGCCGAAGCTGCGGTCACTGTAATAGTACAAATACTGGACACTGCTTTCATAGGCCGGTTCATACCGCCCGGCAATGCAGAAATGTCCATCCCGAACGAAAAGCAGGTTGGAGTACATCAGAGAGATCAATTGATCCCTTGTGATCGTCTTGCAGGAGGAAAGCTTCGCGCGGATCGTGTTCTCCGCCTTTTGGAAGTTCTCCTCACCGAAATAATAGTAAGCGCCGTAGGAGTAATGCAGCGCGCGGAAGTAAAGGTCCACATCCTCGAGCGCTTCCGCGCGGGTGAGCGTCGCCTTACCGGGGTGATTCAGGTCCATCAGACTGTCGATCTCTGCCTGTGTGATCTCGACCTCGCCGCGGTGGTGTTGAAGATAGTCCTCAAACCCGTCAAAGGTCACTTCGCTTGCCATATCGGCGCGGCGTTTTTCGTTCACGTCTTCGAGCAGCTTTTCAAACACGTTTTGATAGACTGCTGTGGAACCCTTGCTCAAAACGATGGCGGTATTGCTGTCGGCATCATAATCGACGGTAAAGCCGAGCGCATCGCCAAGGTCGCGCAGCTTAAAATAGTTGTTTCCGCCGATGTTGTAGATGGAAAGACCGTCCACAGCCTTTCCGTCGATCAAAACGGACTGCTTGCTGACAACGGCTGTTTTGAACTGATCCCGCCCGCGCTCAAGCTCGCCGCCGACGGGGGTATATTCTTTTCCAGAAACGACCGCGACCGCGTTGCTCTGTTCATCGAACGAAATGGAAAAGCGGCTGTCCGTCTTGCTCAGAAGCTGGGCAAGATCGCGCAGCTTGAAATAGTTGCTGCCGTCGATGTTGTATTTGTCGCAGTCTGCATCGACGCCGTCGACCGACAGATTTTGCGGCGAAGCCACCACATTCGCGGCGGAGGCGTAAGGTGCGGCAATGCAAACCAGGAGCAGCGTCAAAATGATGGGCAATAGCTTTTTCATGGATGATTCTCCTCTCCCTTATCACGCTTTCGGTGCGCCGCTTTCAAAGAAGCGTTCCCCGTCAGAGCAATTTTTCACTTTAAGGGTAGCATACTCCATCGTATGCTGCAACGCAAATTTTGCATAAAAGCGGTATCGCCCGTCTAAAGGCGACCGATAGCTTCATCCGCGGCCTTTCAGCCGAGCTTCTGCGCAAGGTCCTCGAGCGCGGCGGTCATCGCCTCTTCAAACGAGGGGTGCGGACGCATGGCCAGCAGGAATTGATCGACCGTCATGTGGTTGGCGAGCGCCTGCGAGACGCCGCCGATCATGTCGCTCGCATGCTCGCACATGAGCTGCGCGCCGAGAAGCTCGCGTGTTTTAGCGTGGGCGACGAACTTCATAAAGCAGCGGCCCGGGTCGGCGATGAGCGTCTTGGCGTTGTCGAACATGACGTGTTTGCCGACCTTGACGGGGATGCCCGCCTCCTTGGCCTCGGCCTCGGTGAGGCCGACGACCGCGATCTCCGGACGGCAGTAGATGCAGCTCGGCACGACGGACATGGATGTGTGATTTTCCCTTCCGTAGAGCAGGTCGACGCAGGCGATGCCCTGCGCGGTCGCCACATGGGCGAGCTGAATTTTGGCCGAGACGTCGCCGATGGCGTAGATGCGGGGGATGCTCGTCTCGTAGCGCTCGTTCACGGCGATGCTGCGGCGGTTCATCTCGACAAAAATGCCATCCGCGAACAGGCCGTCGCAGTACGGGCGGCGGCCGATGGCGCAGAGCACGGCCTCGCCGGAGACGGTCTCGCTCTTTTCCTTGCAGGTGAAGTTGACGGCGATATCCTCACCCGTCTTCTCGACGCTCTGGACCATCGCGTTCGTGAAGACCTTCACGCCCTGCTTTTTGAGGATGAGCGCGAGGCTCTGGCCGAGCTCCTTGTCCATGTTGGGCAGCAGGCGGTCCATGCCCTCAATGACGGTCACCTCGCAGCCGAGGTCTGCGTAAAACGTCGCAAACTCGATGCCGATGACGCCGCCGCCGATGATGACGATGGAGCGGTACAGGTGGTCGCACCCCTCAAGCAGCTCGTCGGAGGTCATCGCGAACTCAAGTCCGGGAATCGGCGGGCGGGACGGGACGGAGCCGGTGGCGATAAGGATATCGTCGCAGGTGTAGTCGTTGGCACCGCCCTCGGCGTCCGTCACGCGGACAGCGCCGGGTGCGGTGATGAGCGCCGTGCCGCGCAGAAAGTCGATCTTTGCGGTCTTGAAAAGCGATTCAATGCCGGAGGACAGCTTTTGCGAAATTTCGCGCTTGTAGGCAAAAATCTCCGTCATGTCGGCGCGGATATCGTCGGTGTGGATGCCGGCGTGTGCGCCGTGCTTGGCGTCGTGGAAGATCTGAGAAGAGTGCAGCAGCGTTTTCGTCGGGATGCAGCCGCGGTTTAAGCAGGTGCCGCCCGCTTCGCGCTTCTCGACGACGGCGACCTTCTTGCCGAGCTTGGCCACATGAAGCGCGGCTTCGTAGCCGCCGGGGCCCGCGCCGATGACGATGAGTTCATAATGAGCCATAATAGTTCGTTCCTTTTTGAGAGCAATGCCGCCGACTTTTCGGCGGCATTGCGTGATGTTGAGATATGCGCTGCCTTCGTCAGGCAAACTGATACCGTAAAACCATGTTGCGCGCCGCGCCGACCTCGTCGAGACGGCGGACGGGCGTGGAGTGGGGAGCGGTGTGAAGCGTCTCGGGATCGGAGTGCGCGAGTTCAAAGAGCTTGCAGTAGATGCCGCAGACCTCGTCCATGGTCTCCTTGCTCTCAGTCTCGCAGGGCTCAATCATGAGCGCCTCGTGGACGATGAGCGGGAAGTACATCGTGGGCGGGTGCAGGCCAAAGTCGAGCATGCCCTTGGCAAGGTCGAGCGCGGAGACGCCCGTCTCCTTGTGGAGATCGACAAGCGACATGACGAACTCGTGCATGCAGATCTCGTCATAGGCCATGGTGAAGGTATCCTTGAGCCTGACGCGCATGTAGTTCGCGTTCAGCACGGCGTTCATCGCCGACTCGCGGATGCCGGACTTGCCGAGCGTGAGCACGTAGGTCAGCGCGCGCACGACGACGTCGAAGTTGCCGTAGAACATCTTCACGCGGCCGATGGATTTTTCGGGATACTCGAAGCCGTACTTGCCGTCCTTTTCGACGACCAGCGGGCCGGGCATGTACTTTTTGAGGAATTCCTTGCAGCCGACCGCGCCTGCGCCGGGGCCGCCGCCGCCATGCGGTGTGGCGAACGTCTTATGCAGGTTACTGTGGATGCAGTCAAAGCCCATGTCACCGGGACGGACGACGCCCATGACGGCGTTGAGGTTCGCGCCGTCGTAATAGCACAGGCCGCCCGCATCGTGAATGATCTTCGTGATCTCAAGGATGTTTTTGTCGAAAATACCGACGGTGTTCGGGTTCGTCAGCATCAATCCCGCGGTGTCGGGGCCGACGGCAGCGCGCAGCGCGTCGAGGTCCACGCAGCCGTCTGCGCCGGACGGGATGTTGATGACCTGGAAGCCGCACATCGCGGCGGTCGCGGGATTTGTGCCGTGGGCGGAGTCGGGCACGATGATCTTCGTGCGCGCGGTATCGCCGCGGTCGGTGTGATAGGCCTTGATGAGCAGAACGCCGGTGAACTCACCGTGCGCGCCCGCCGCGGGCTGGAACGTCACAGCGTCCATGCCGAACACCTCGCCAAGCTCAGAGCCTAACGTGTGCAGCGCCTCGAGCGCGCCCTGCGCGGTCTCAATGGGCTGGAGCGGGTGGAGTTGGGTGAAGCCCGGCAGCGCCGCCATGTCCTCGTCGATCTTGGGGTTGTACTTCATCGTGCACGAGCCGAGGGGATAGAAGCCGTCGTTCACGCCATGGATGCGCTTGCAAAGGGCGGTGTAGTGGCGGGTGAGCTCGTTTTCACTCACGTGGGGCAGGTGTAGCGCCTCGCTGCGCTCTTCGGGAAGCTGATATTCGGGGACGTCACACTCCGGCATGAGGGTCATGCCGCGGCCTTCGACGCCAAGTTCAAAAATGAGCTTCATTTCATAGCACCTCCTTCACGATAGCAACGGCACGGTCGAGCTGGGCCTTGGAGACGAGCTCCGTCACGCACCAGAGAATGCCGCCCTCGACCTCTGCGCCGCCGAGGATGCCCTCTGCTTCGAGCGCGTCGAGGATCTTCCTGCGGCAGTTGGGGCATTCGACCTCGGTGACGAACTCATGGAAGAATTCACCCTTGTACTTCAAAGTGCAGCCGATCTTTTGGAGCTCAGAAGCGAAATAGTGCGCCTTCGAGGTGCAGAGGCGCGCGCACTGCTTCATGCCCTTTTCGCCCATCGCGGCCATGTAGACGCCGGCGGCGAAGGCACATAACGCCTGGTTGGAGCAGATGTTGGAGCTGGCCTTTTCGCGGCGGATGTGCTGCTCGCGCGCGGACAGCGTCAGCACGTAGCCAACCTCGCCGTCCACATCCTTCGTCTGGCCGACGATGCGGCCGGGGAGCTTTCTTGTCATGGCGGATGTCGTGGCCATGAAGCCGAGGAACGGGCCGCCGAACGCCGTGTCGAGGCCGAGGGGCTGACCGTCGCCGACGGCGACATCCGCGCCCATCGCGCGCGGCGTGGGCAGAATGGCGCAGGCGATGGGGTTCACGCCCATGACGAACTTTGCGCCCGCGGCGTGGACGATCTCACCGGCCGCCTTCGCGTCTTCGATCTGGCCGAAGTAGTTCGGCTGCTGGAGGTAGAAGCACGCGGCGTCATCGCCGAGCGCTTCCTTGAGCGCGTCGAGATCAGTTCTGCCGTCCTTTGCGGGGACGACAAAAAGCTCGGTATTCGAGGCGAAGCAGTAGGTCTTCATGACCTCGATGACCTGCGGATGGGCGCAGGCGGAGACGTAAGCCTTCGTGCGCTTGCGGTCCTTGCACATGGGGATCGTCTCGGCCGCGGCGGTCGCGCCGTCGTAGTGTGAGGCGTTGGAGACGTCCATGCCGGTCAGCTCGCAGATCATCGTCTGGAATTCAAACGTACCCTGCAGCACACCCTGGCTGATCTCCGCCTGATAGGGGGTGTAGCAGGTGACAAGCTCTTCGCGGGAGGTGACGGATTTGACGACCGACGGGATAAAGTGGCGGTAGGCGCCCGCGCCGCGAAGAACGGTCTTGAAGACCTTGTTCTTTTCGGCCATGGCGGTGACGGCCTCGCGCACCTCAAGCTCGCTTAAGCCCTCGGGGATGTTCAGCCCGCCGCTCCGCAGGAGCATTTCCTGCGGGACGGCCTTATATAGCCCTTCCAGGCTGTCGACCCCGATGGCGGCGAGCATTTCTTCCCGTTCCGCAGCCGTGGTGGGAACGTAAGAGCCCATGTTAGCCCTCCTGCGCGCAGTGCGCTTCGTAAGCGGCGGCATCCAGCAGCGCTTCAGTGTCGGTCACAGGGGAGACCTTGATGATCCATGCGCCGTAGGGGTCGGAGTTCAGCGTCTCGGGCGCGTCGGAGAGCGCTTCGTTGACCTCGCAGATCGTGCCGCTGACGGGGCAGATCACGTCGGAGACCGCCTTGACGGACTCGACATCGCCGAAGCTCTCACCGGCGGTGACGCTGTCGCCCTCGGCGGGCAGGTTGATAAAGACCACATCGCCCAACGCGTCCTGGGCAAAATCAGAAATGCCGATCACGGCGACGTCGCCGTCCATCTTGACCCACTCGTGGGACTTGGAAAACTTCAGCTCAGCAGGGATGTTCATGGTAATTTCCTCCTCAAAATCGTTCTCAATGAATGTTGTTTGTGATTGACGGTCAAATGGTTTCCGAATATTCGGTCAAAAACCTCTATTTCAGCGTTCGAGCTTGTAGAACGGCATTGGCACGATCTCAAGCTCGACCATGCGGCCGCGCACGTCGGCGTTGAGGTGCTTGCCGATCTCGATATCTTGGGCGGGGATATAGCCCATCGCGACGCCGCAGCCGATATAGGGCGCGAACGTGCCGGAGGATGCCCAGCCGAGCTTTTCCCCGTCCATCGTGTAGAGGTCGCAGTGCTCGCGCACGATGCCGCGGCCGACGACCTTCATGCCAATGCGCTTCATTTTCGGCGCGCCGAGCGCCACGAGCGCGTCGCGGCCGATGAAGTCCTTGCCCGTGAGCTTGCACGGAAGTCCCGCCATCTTCGGCGTGATCTCGTCGTTCATCTCGTGGCCGTAGAGCGGCATCGAAGCCTCTAAGCGCAGCGTGTCGCGCGCGCCGAGGCCGCAGGGGATCACCCCCTCGGGCTCGCCCGCCTTCAGAAGCGCTTTCCACAGGTCGACGGTGTCCTCGGCCTTGCAGTAGATCTCAAAGCCGTATTCACCGGTGTAGCCCGTCTGGGAGACGAGAGCATGGATCGTGCGCTCGCCGAGGTTCAGGGGCACGTCTTCGGTGAAGGTGTAGTACTTGGCGGGGATATACTGCTCGTCGCAGAGCTTTTTGAGAATGTCGCCGGACCTGGGGCCCTGCAGGGCGATCTGGCCCCAGTCGTTGCCCTCGTCGCGGTAGTCGACGTCGCCGGAGAGGTGGCTCTCGACCCAGGCGGCGTCCTTTTCGCGGTTGCCCGCGTTGACGACGAGCCAGTAATTGTCCGCTGCGCAGCGGTAGACGATGAAGTCGTCGATGATGCCGCCATTGTCGTTGCAGAACATCGAGTACTTGATCTCGCCGTCTTTCATGTTCGAAATGTCGGCGGTGATGATCTTCTGCACGTTGGCGACGGCATCAGGGCCCTTGAGGCGAAGCTCGCCCATGTGGGAAACGTCGAACAATCCGGCCTTTTCACGAACGGCCATGTGCTCGGCAATCACGCCGGTGGGATACTGCACGGGCATCAGAAAGCCGCCGAATTCGACGATCTTGCCGCCCATGTCCACATGCGTTTGGTAAAGTGGGGTCTTCTTTTCCATAGTGCGCATCCTCCGAAAACAATAATTTTAATGAATCTTATAAAAATTATTAAAATTAAGCATCAAAAAAGAGACACAAAACTCCCTTTTGAGCTTTGTGCCTCCGTTGATCACCTGAGAGATTCCCCGCCCGAGTCATCGCGGCAGGTTGCACCTTCGGCGTGCGTAAACGCACTTTTCGGAGCGTCGTCCGAGTTCGGCCCTTTTGCCTGAGAGCTTCTGCGTTCCCCTTCGGCGCCGCGGCAGAATATTCCGCGGTCTCTCCCGAACTCATCATCCGATCGGTTGATTCATTTTGCTTTTTAAAGCTAACATAAGAACGAGCCTTTGTCAAGAAAGAAAAAATAATATTTTGTTAAAATATTTCAAGCGGAAATTCGGCAAACCGAAAACTGCCGAAACAGGTCAAAATTTGAAAGCATCCCGTTGTTATGACTGCGTTGCCGGCCAGGTTCTATTTCGTTTCGGCATGGTGCTATTCATACTTTGCATTTGCATTTTGCCTAAAGCGGCGGCGGAGAAGTGATGGGGCGTCTATTTTCTTCGACGAAATCCGTCCTGCGCGGACAAAATTGTATTGACAACGGCGGAGGATGGGTCTATTGTACACACATCATTCGTCAAATGCTTTGAGCAGGACACGACTTCCCCGGATCACCGCTTTCAGAGAGCCGTTGGTGGTGCAAAACGGCAGCAAGGAACGGGCAGGCCATCCCCTGTGAGCAGCCGCGGTGAAAGGCGCGAACGCCGAGTAATCGTAGCCGGTCCCCCACCGTTAACAGGGTACGCTCTCCGATCCATTCGGGCAGCGGTCGAGCGGCCGGTTTTCCGGCAAGCAAAGTGGTAACGCGGAAGTTGAGATCTGCGGCGGATATCGCCGCGATACTGGCCTTCGTCTTTGCGATGGGTTTTCGTTGTGGAAAATCCGCGGCAGAGGCGGGGCTTTTCTTTTTGCTCCCGGCATTGGCGAAGAACACAGTTTTTTAGGAAAGAAAGGGAAATCACATGAACACACTCGTCATCGTGCTGATCGCGGCGGTCGTCCTCGTCGCTGCCTACGCACTCTATGGGCGCTGGCTCGCCAAGACCTGGGGCATCGACCCCAAGGCGCAGACGCCCGCCGTCAAGTATAACGACGGCAAGGACTTTGTCCCCACCAACGGCTGGACCGTCTTCAGCCATCAGTTTTCCTCCATCGCGGGCGCGGGCCCTGTCACCGGCGCGATCCAGGCCGCCGCGTTCGGCTGGCTGCCGGTGCTGCTGTGGGTGCTGCTCGGCGGCGTCTTCTTCGGCGCTGTGACGGACTTCGGCGCGCTGTACGCTTCCGTCAAAAATGACGGCAAGTCCATGGGCATGCTGATCGAAAAGTACATCGGCAAGCTCGGCCGCAAGCTGTTTTTGCTGTTCTGCTGGCTGTTCTGCCTGATCGTCATCGCGGCGTTCGCCGACATGGTCGCCGGCACGTTCAACGCCTACACCGTGGTCGACGGCGTGACGCAGCTTGCTGACGCCGCGCAGACCAACGGCGCAGCCGGTATGGTGTCCATCATGTTCATGGTGTTCGCCGTCGTCTTCGGCCTTGTGCAGAAGAAGCTGAACCTCTCGGGCTGGAAGGAAGCCGTGCTCGGCATCCTCTGCATCGTTGCCTCGTTCGCCGTCGGCATGAACTGCCCACTCATCTTCGGCAAGGTGACTTGGAGCTACATCACGTTCGTCTACATCTTCTTCGCCGCCGTTCTCCCGATGTGGCTTTTGAAGCAGCCGCGCGACTACATGACCACCTTCATGTTCATCTGCATGATCGCGGGCGCGGTCGTCGGCCTTCTCGTTGCGCATCCGACGATGAACCTCCCCGTCTTCACGGGCTTCAACAATGAAAAGCTCGGCACGATGTTCCCCATCCTGTTCGTCACCGTCGCCTGCGGCGCGGTGTCCGGCTTCCACAGCCTCGTCTCCTCCGGCACGTCGTCCAAGACGGTCGAAAACGAGAAGGACATGCTCAAGGTCGGCTACGGCGCGATGATCCTCGAGAGCCTGCTTGCCGTGCTCGCGCTCTGCGTGGCCGGTGCGGCCGCCGCGGCGGACGGCACTCCCGCCGCCGGTACCCCGTTCCAGATCTTCAGCCGCGGCGTTGC